>OMLO01003906.1_pt1 | contig 12358 bp, 7 predicted proteins | sample 1674811 | NCBI WGS metagenome assembly OMLO01 (sample SAMN06265003, study PRJEB25207) | coral metagenome | isolation source: Coral host | place: Mexico:La Bocana,Puerto Morelos, Mexico | collected 2008-11-13
CATCAATACACTGCGTTTAATAATAGAGAAAAATAGCGCAGAAAGTGCGGGTTTTGAATAAATAAAATGATCGCTCTCTTGACGATATGTTTGTATTTGCAATCCTTATGCGCGCGCTGAATCACATCAGTAAAAGCGCGCGCGAAAACTGTGTTCGGCCACCTTAAGAGGGGTTGGCCACCTAACAGAGGTTGGTGTACCTTGAATATACAGTTTTCACCATCGGTTTAATTTGTTAGTAAACATGGAGTCACTTCAAGACACTCATGATAAACGTTTGTTTGAAAGTTTTTATCACTTGTCACCTTGTATTTCGGACTCGTATCTGCCATCTTCTTTTCCAAAACAAAGTAAATTTTCGTGTATTAAATTGTGGGTGGCCGTTTAAAAGGGGTAAAGTCATCGAGACGACCAAAATGAGGCAGCGGCTGCTCAAAAGAGGTGACCTGCCAACAGGGATTTTACTAAAATTTAAAATTTGATTTACAGTATTTTGCTGACAATAATTTTATTACTTTCTTAACTAGTCGCTCGAGTGATGTGGTGGATATACTAGCAACCAATCCAACAGGGTAACAATACTCTCAGTCGCTTTATGATTGACATGCTGGAGTTAAATTTAGGAATTAAAGCTTATTAATTTCCTTCAAAATTAAAAATTTCTAGCGTCAAAAGATTGTAATACTAAAAGAAAACGATGATTTGTTCAATGACAAATCGAATGTAACAATTTTCTTTACAAGCTACAAAGCTACAAGGAGAGTTTTTTTCTAGCAGTGAGGGAAAGTTTCACCAATTTGACTTCATAAAAAAATCAAAAGATTTTAACAAGATGAATGCGGTTTTGAAGAAGTTTTGTTAAACCTATTCTATAGCAAAGTATTGTCGCTTTTCTTTATTAATGCTCATATTGAACATATCGCAACATACCGATGTAGACCGATGTTTCGAAACATGTCTGTGAATTTTAATATTGTCGTCATTTATCTGAAATTAATTATTTTATTCCTGCTATCCAGACCTCTTATTAAAGTAATAGTATTAAAACATACGTAATTTATTCAAGAGTATTTAAAAAAACCTTATGTTAGACCGGGTTTAAAAATTATAAATCTGGGTAACTTCTTATATCAACGGTCTTGGTTCCAACGAAAGCTGCAAATTTGAACTTCATGTAGCTTATTCTTTTCGTCTGCTAGAAAAATCTCTCTTTGCTGACATTTGGAATACAAGAAAAGCGATCCATTGCTTGCAAACACTTGTATGACTGCCATTAAGCTACAGATCTCTATTATATTTACAAAGTCGCGATCATTTTCCACCAGTTTGACGTCTTACTCGGGATAATCACTTTACAGATGGCACGATCCGCTGTCTGGCAAATTCTGTTAATCGTGTCGAACTTCTTTCCCGCGGGACAGGCCACGTGACTTGTGACGCCATTTGAACAAGCTATGTATCCTAGACACGTGGTAGGGGCCTGGTAATTACCATTTTCTTTTCCACCGCAAAACGAGGTTTCTGAAACTAGAAAAGACTCCGTTATTCGCATAATAAACGTGAAGGAAAATAACCGATTGTGATACATATTTTCATATTTTAGTGATGTATTTACTTAAATTGGGTATATTCCTTTTAACTCCAAGATCTTGGATTTTTTGTTGTCCTGACCTGAAAGTATTACTGATTCTGAGTGATACTGATTTGGTAGACATTTTGAAGAAAAGCAGTCAGAATCATAAGCTACATCTTGAGGAATTTTTTCGCAAACATTAGAGAATAATTCTTCCCTTTAATGGCAGCGTTTGTAAGACATGTCCTCTTTTCTACCAGCGGCTTGTAAATGATAAGAAAAACTTTCTAATTAAATTCGTGCATTTGCAGGCTTTTTTTTAATTTTAATCTAGTCCACTGTTGTATCTACATAAAACTCCTCTTAGTGATCCTGAAAATTCTCATCACTGTCGCTATTACAGTAACTTCTTTGTAAGCAGAAGCAGATAACGATTTTACAATTTGTTACTCACAAGGAACGTCGCAGCTTCTAGGACAATTATCCACCATCCAAGTCCAGTTGGACTTTTTACATTCGTCCATCGCCGACCAGGCGGGGCAATCGTTGTGTCTGTCATAAACTATAAAAGCACATTTTTCAAAATCTTTGACTATTATACGGTTACGATTACAGCTAAAGAAGTAGGGCATGGCAAAAATGGGTATAAACTCAATCCAAGTATCTTCCTAGATTATTCCACAAATTAAGCTTTTTAGCTTCATGTACTCGAGAGTACTTCACGAATCACGCACCACGGGAGACCCACAACTGGTCCACGCACTACAGCATAACCAATATTTACTCATTGACTTGCCCGAGACCAATACTGTTCCTTGTAAGAGCAATATGTGTTTATCTGTGCAAATTAATATATTTACCAATTCAAAATACTGTCTGATGAGTGCGTAAGCACGAAACTCGGAGTAACAGCAAATCTTGCCTCTTCGTCATTATTCATATTTACCAATTCAGTAACAAACCAGTTTTTCTTCTCCACCCCCTCCTCTTGTTTTAGTTGGGGGTGGCGGTGCGGGAATTTTACAGACAGACAGCCTTATTAAATTTCCTTAGTACAGAATGGTCCTAGTTAAAATTCCTCAGCTTTTATTTGGGGATTTGCTACCAAAAGGGTTTACTATACACGTGGGAGTCTTATAATGGTCAGTATGGGAGGGGACCATAAAAGAGCTTTTTAGCTGATGTTATTTGTTGCCCCATTTCAGACCATACGATGATAAACTTGGGAATTCTTGCTTTCAAATTTTCAAACAGTTGCCTGTATATGAATGAGTAATTTTAAGCTGGATAAAAGAACACTTCTCTTGAGAATATCACCTGGTCTGTATTGTGAAAAAAACGCCCAAGCTGAAAAGGTCTATTTTACTTTAAGAAACAATTTTTGAAGATATTTTAAATGTCAAAATGAAAACGCACAGTCCAAAAAATACAAATCTGTACATTGCCTCGATCAACAACTCTCACCTTTGCACAATCCGCAGCTCTTTCTACAGTTTGTGTTCATCCATATTGTTCTGCTTCCAGAGCTGCATTCGTCCAATAAAGCCCAAGATGGGCACTTGACATCTGTGTCTTTGCAATCTGCGCAACAGGGTATGATGTATATTGAGAGACTTTAGCCTCTTACAATGATATATGACAAATAGACTTCGAGCCCAAGGTTTCTATGCTGGGAAGCAGCCGAGTTTTCTATCGCTCATAGAAAACAAGGACGAGTAGTCTCATTGTTTCAGTAGACACTCTAAAGGATTAGTGTTAAGTGAAAAAAGATGTTGAATTTTTAAGCTCGGTAATGAAATGTGAAAATTGATCAACATGACACGAGCGTGGGACAAAGAAAAAAATCTGAGTCCCCTGCGTAGAGAACAAACAAAAAACCTGAGTCACTTTTCGGGACTCAACTCTGAAAGAGTGCAACACAAAACCTACAATTTGGGAAATTTGTAAGCCTAAAATTAAGAATGACTTTCAGTTTCAAGAGCAGAGCGCGTTAGGTCGTTGTCAATCAGCCGATAGAAAGCGATGAGAAAATCAATCAGATTCGCGGATTTCCAATAGAAAACAGGCTACTAAGACTCAGTAGAGGGTATATGAGTCTTTCTGTTGTGAAGCCGGTCATTGTACTAGTCAGATACTTCTTGGCCTTTTTCTTTTGTAGACTCGGGCAGGACCTTACGCGGTGAGGGGGAGGTGCTAGTGGAAAATACCCGCCAAAATTATTTGATAGATGTCTTCAAACATGAAAATTACACACAAGTCTATAGAACTCATCGAGTCCCGTGCTGCGTGTCAGCTTAATTTACCTCGATCAAGCCTTTGAGATTCCAAGTCTTCAGGTCTAGGTTTCATATATTGATCTTACCTCCACACACGTTGCAACTTTTTCTACAGTTTTTTGTCATCCGCACTCGGTTTTCTTCACATTCTCCATTGAAGGCCCACAAAGCGCATTTTTCAGATGAATCAATGCAGTCTACAATCCAGATAAAACTTTCTTTCAATTAAACAATAATGAACTTTTGTGGTGTATATTTATAAAAATCCACGCGCTCAATTTTAAAGGGCAACCTTGAAGAACGACAACCTTGAAGAGATAATTCACTACCTAAGTTGAATATAGTTTAATTATAACCATTATTAATATAACTGCTATTATCGGTGTACTGAACGCTCTCGATCGATAACTCCCATTTCTAAATGCGACGGAATTTTCATGGCGAAAGGAGCACCTGCGTCCCATCAGAGCTAGAGCGTCCCATTAGAGCTAACTGTTTTCTGTTACAAGGGGTGCAAAGATGGTTGTAAAAGATGGTTGTAAAAGAAAGGTGCCAAAAGGTGCAATTTTGACCCCAGTAGGGGGACCGACCCTTAGTGGCGTGAGGGTGGTAGAACTTCTTTAAGAGAAAGTAATTTTTAGCCCCTGCACCCAAACTGCTATCAAGAACAGAGTTCGTCAAAATGGGTTCACTGAGTCTCCACTTACAAGGTTATGGGAGGCGACCTGCACCGTTTACAAGGTTCTTTATCGTTGGCGAAACAAAACAATTCTAAGGTTCTAAAGCAGTACAGGTCACTGAATGGGTAATGGACGAAATATTCACTATAAATTATAAGAACGTACCTTTTGGAGCATTATGGTGTTTACAGCTGACGCAACAATTCGGTATCATCCACAACGGGTTCTTTTCGCACTCACCCACAGCAGCCCACGCTTCACAGCCAGATTTTAGGTCGGCTATACACGATGGTACTGTGAAAAGCAATTGAATGTGCAATGTGTTACGAGAGAGGTGTTGTTAGGTTTGTACTAGAGTTCTGTGACACCTTTATCCATGTTAATCTTTATCATTATATATTTGAAAGAGTTCTTATCATTGCTAATCTTGACAGGCTTATAAGAAGCACTAAATTTCAGTCGTCTAGCTTGCAGTAACTGATCCCAGTTAAACCTGGCCCGTGCGAGAGAGACTCAGAAGTCTGTTTCACCTAGGCATTGGGGCTTAGGGACCAAGAACACAAATTATAATTCAAACCGTTCTTCGTTGGCACTCCGAGGAACTGTCGTAAAACTACGTTTGGCTTACCTTGAGGTACAGGTGGTGTTGGATAATTCACTATTTCAGGTTTTGTAGTAGCCGGCGGAGAAACTGTTCATGAGAAGTAAAAGAGAAGAGAAGACGAAAAAGAGTCAAAAGTACTCGGTTCGAGTTATTTAAGGAATTGAGTATCATCCTTAAATTCTTAATGAGTGCTAGAATTGAAGAGTTGTTTTACAACGCTTTCATGTTTCAGATCAAAAGCCTCGTTTCGATGTTCTTGGTCGAAGTTGCCTCGCTTCTATGTGTCTAATCGAAAATTCCTCGCTTCCATGTTTATGATCGTAACTCTCTCGCTTCTATGATCCTAATCATTTCTCCAACAGAATATTGATATTAAGATCACGTCTCCGTCGATACTTGAGCATTCTAAACTGTTTTCTGTTAGCTTATTCACAAAGGCGAAAACTTCGAAGATATTGAGCACCACATAGGCTTTAACGCTGACGGTCTTAAGCCGTAATAACCAACACGTGACAGCAAACTAACATATCCATCAAACAACGTTTGCTAAAAGGCATACCTGTTACCGGAGATGTTGTTGGGGCAACTATTGCAGCTTGTGGTGGCGTTGTGGTAATTTTACTCCCGTCATCTAAAGGTGAAATAAGCGGCGTTATCAACTTTTTCTTCTTGGTTAGCTAATAAAGTACACCTCTCTTTTCACAACCAGGTCTCCAAAAAATGAACGTCGCTCGAAAACCATCCCGTATCATGATTATTGATCTAGCTTTTTGCCTATATAAGTCACATTTTAAGTACATGTCAACAGATATGCTAATATTCCATCTCTGTTAACCGTAGAATTTATTTGAAAAATAGTGAAAATGTACTCTGGTTAAAAAGATTAAAAAAGAAGCTTGTGGCTATCATTCTGATAGGCCTTTATCGAATTAAAATGCTGGCGCGCAATTGGAAATATATACGAAAAGGGGCGCGAAAAATTTATCAAACTAGAATGCAAAAGGAATTGCTTGATGGTTTGAAGTATACGACAAGAAAAACGCACGCAAATTCTCCGAGAGCGGGGTTTGTTTACAGTTATGTGTGGTAATTTAAATCAGTGCACTCTTTAACCCACTCGCTTCACGCGGCATGAATCATAATCGTCACACTTGACAATATTACGAAGTTTAAAGCCCCGGCCAAACGATCGCAACATGTCAACGCAACATATCGCAACATTGTTGGGCGCAACATGTTGCGCGCGTTTGGCCACCATGTTGCGTCGTGTTGCGACATGTTGGGTGTTGTTGGCTCAAGTTTGAAGATGGTCAAATTTGGCCGGGGCTTAACGTCGAGACGACGAGGACAACATCGATTAGAAAATGACGTTTTACTTTACCTACGACTTTATACTTTACCTACATCCTAGAGACACGGCAATAGATTTGAAATAGAAATATAAAAGATTTGCCGTGGTTCACCGCCTTTTAGACAACGCAGAATTTAGTCATTTCACGTTGTTGTTTTCCTGAGGACGGCAAAGAACTGAACCAAGGATTATAACGCACGTGCACAGCTATTGTTCTACTCGGCCGTTTGTTTAGCGACGTTCACGTTGCTGTTGCCGTTGTGGGTTTCTTAAACTCCCTATTTAAATGCTTGTGATTCTCAAGTCACGTCTAGACTTTTCTCGTCACGCGTGACTCCAGAGTCTTTCTCGCCACGCGAGATTCAACTCGCCACGCGTACTACTTTATATAAAGTAATGGTGTCAGTAAGACTGGAAAACTATAAGTAAAGGCAATCAGCGCTTACCACAATATCCACATGTAGCAGCGCAGTCATTCTTCATATAAGGTGCTTTACAGTCGTGCCCATTTGCCACACGCCACTCACAAGTTTCCTTTCCAGCACTGTCATAACAACGAACTGAAAACAGACATTACTTAAACAACGTTTTCCTTGTCTTTTAGCCTTTTTAGTTTCCAATCGCAGCACGGGTTTCTCTTAAATTACTGTTCAGTACAGTAAAAAACAACGTGTAAGAACCTAGAAGTTTAAGAACCTGCTGGCAGAACTGAGCAGGTTGTTATATGTGGGTTACAGTTAAATTATGGTAAACCAGTGAGTGTGACTGAGATTGCGAATTTATATAGCAGAAAAATGCATAATACAATTGTGAACAAACACTGTGTATATAGGGACCAAACCCAAGGTTTTTTTTTATTTAAAGGGTATAAGCAATTATATATTTTATGAAATTAAGATTGTCAGGAGTCTATAACTACACCAAAATACTCTTTTGCCAAACTCAGTTCACAAAATGTAGGTTCCTACACGCGGGTTTTTACTGTATCACTTGCCTCAACGCCTTTGATGCCGCACTAGCGTAGTCGCCTTAATTGATAATTTCTAGAAAAATAGAGAGAAAAAATAGGTTTTCCCCCTCTCCGATTTTTCTTCCCGGGAATAATCGAAGCGACTCTGCTAGAAAGGTTTATTTTCGAGGACTTCAGTTGTGACAAAATCATTATTCGAAAAAGGTTCATTGAGGTCTGCGTCTGTTTCACAACAGCACGCCACAGCTGTGCGAGCGGTCCGGGTTCGAGCCCTAGACAGGGCGGGGTCACTGTTGTGTTCTTGGGCAAGACACTTGACTCTCACAGTGCCTCTCTCCACCCAGGTGTATAAATGGGTACCGGCGAATTTATTGCTAGGGGTATCCCTGCGATGGACTAGCGTTCCATCCAAGGGGTATAGAAATGCCCCTACTCAGACTTCACCTTTGCCTAAATTTCATTTTGTCTAAGCGTATGGTTAAAACTCAGAACTTTTTAGTCCAAAGGTGCATCTAATAAGGCATGAAGTATATGCTTACTCTCACAGTTTTCTCCGTAATAACCAGGCGGGCATTCCTTCGCTAGAGAGAATGGAACAGACAGTTAGCATTTCTAGAATCAAGCTCAACGTAATCTCTCTATACACTCTTCGATATTGTTTTTCCGGTCCAAGCTGAATACTCCTTACTTTATGCTTACAATATTCTAGAGGATTTTCTTTGATTATAGCGTATGACAGTTCTGTTTTGTAGTGTACTTGGTCTCTTGATGGTGTTGAAGTACTCAGTTTTGGAGCCAGCCTGCAGGCATTAATTAAAGGCTAATATGACGTACATAAATCCTCGTAGAAATGTTATCGAACATGCGGGTGGTGCTGTTTTTGTGTTTGTTTTTGGCTAGTTTTGCCGTTTAGAGAAAGAAATAATTTTTTTACGGTTTAGTTAAAACATTTTCAACACAAAATTTGTATTCTTTTCAAAATTGTAAAAAATATATTCTTCCTAAAATTTAGCAAATTTCAAGCTCGATATTCTTAAAGCCCCTTTTCTTTGCCTCTTTCTCATTCACTCGATAGACATGAATATCACTCGTTTCAATTCCGTTTTCTCTCGAGGTGTTGAACAGTTTCGTTTCCTTTGTTCCATGCTCCTGTCATATTATGTCACGAATCGTTCCCATCCTTTTTGAAGTGGTCACGCTCAGTAACATTTCAGTATACTTCATTTCAAACCTGGTTTTTCAAGCACCGGGTTTGAATGACTTTTTCAGTCACCCTCATTACCTTTCCCAACATGATTTTCTCGTACCCTGTACCACAAAAATGTCACTCATATCCTGTAAGCAGAAATTATACAATGTCTTGAATCTCACTTGGTTCCGCCGAAAAGAGCGTACCTTATTTTCGGCGGAACCAGGTGACAGCCGGAAACAGGTCTGCGTTCGCGGGCTAGTTCTGTAGCCGTCAATCATCATTTTATTATCAAATCTACATTGTTAACGCGTGTTCTGATTGGTTGACTAAGCTTCCGCCGATGGAAATATGAGTTTGTGAACTTGAGATATGACTCAACAACATCACTAACTTATCTTGAATATTATTGCTACCCTCTTTGTCAAGAATACAATTTAACACATGAAATTTGAAACCTCAGTCGACACGCAAATGAACATATTCAGGAAAACAAACTTTAAATATTAGAACTTCCATTGCAACTTCGATATAATATAATAATAATAATATTAATAATAATAATATTAATATTAATAATAATATTAATAATAATAATAACAACAACAACAACAACAACAACAATACTTCCTATAATAATAGAGCGGTTTTCAATTGAGTATCGAAAGTAATTTTACAATTACTTTGGTTTTGGTTTTGGTTTTAGTTTTACGACACTCAATTGAAAACCGCGTTAATAATAATAATAATAATAATACTAATAATAATAATAATAATAATAATAATAATAATAATAATGATGATAATCAGATGACCTACAGTTATTCCTGTCATGGAGCCTACTTCATGTAGTTTACCTGAACAATCCATACCCCGCCAACCAGACGGGCAGGCACAAACACACTCCTGAGGGTTCACTGTTCCGCCATTCAGACATTTCAGAGGGCACTCTGAGGGGTTAATAAAACAAGGCAGATCGGATGACCGTGATGTGGCTAAACGTTCTTGCAAAAAGAGCTTTTATAAAAAAGTGTCATATATTTTGCACAAGTGAAAATCGACGGGTTAGCTGGGTCGACGGACGAATGACGACTATGGGTGAAAGCCGAAAGTGGGCCTATTCTCCGAACAGCTTGTTGGCAAACCTTAAAACTAAAGTACATGGCAACGGAAACGGGTTCGACCACGCGAGACTTGGAGAAGAACTGTCATAAAGGAGCTGGAAGAGAACGGTTTAAAAACATGGGCAGCAGCAGTATCGGCTACGGAGGACGTCAGATCTACCTGGAGGCGGAGAGCCAACGGCCCAATTCTCCACTTGGAAAACGGATAAATGATGATTATAGGCATTTTCAGAAGCCAAGCAGTGCAGGACGCAAGGAAACCTTTTCTTCCATTGCCCCCCAAATACGAATCACAACAGCCCTCATCTCCACACACCTTTTCTTCCCCTATCTTGGCGGGAAGGATTTCTTTGTCTCTCCTCCCTCCCTCTCCTTCTAACACACACTTTTTCCTTCCCCACCCACACGTATGACAACTCCTAAATAAACCACTGCAAGTTTGATCATTTTGGTTTCGGTGGATTGATTTGGTGGACATGCACTGATTTTAAAACTTCATTGAAAATGCTGTTAACATACTGCATAGGTTGCACAATTTTGGGCACATTTTCTCCATTAGGTCTGGATGCGAGGAACACATGGATATTGGAAAACCTGTTGGTTTACCGCAATCTTTGTCGAAGTCGGTGCATTCTCCTACGAACAGAAAGATTATTTGACGTTTAGAACACTATGTGCTACTGTGAGATCACTTGATTAAGTGTGTTAGTATTGAACCGTCGAAGTATAACTAGTGGAAAAAGCTGGAAACTGTTGCTAGGCACCTTATAGGTTGGTACACAATAGGAGACGTGTTGAGAGGACGTGAAGCGAGGGCAAGCCACTTTGTGTGTACACAAAAGACGCGTGTTGCAGGGACCGAGTATGCAAACTGTAGCGCGCGAAGCGGATTGAGGCACAAAAAATGTGTTGTTTGCAAGAGATATGATGTGACATTAAAAGTTGAGGTTATTAATTTTGTCCCTGCTTCATGATGCACGAATTCAAACCAGTTGAATTTCATGCAACATGTTGCGGAGGCAAAATTTTTCTTCGCAACAGAACTTTTTCGCAAGCTAGGAAACGGGCGTGTCACACATATGGAAAAATATTGCTGCATCGTCTCACCGCAACATGTCCCGATTTCCTGGGACGGCGAAGCCCACCAGAGGCAAATAAGACTTATTGCCAAGTAACTTTTAGCCGTAATCTTTGGCAACCCTCACCGTATGTAACACACGAGTGAAACGTTTTTACTTACTGCATAGATTTTTGTAGCAGAATCCTTTACCAGAGGCGCATTTAGTGCACGGAGTTCCTGCCTTGTAAGGATATGCCCCAATAATGTTACCTCTAGAAGTTGAAGTAAAAGAGCAACAGGTTAAAACTGAAATTGCTTTAATTGTCTTGCTTGTTAAGCCATACCGTTCAACAATGAACATTTTTTTCATTATAATAGGTTTTTTTTAAACAGTCAAAGTCTTTCCTGTGTGTCATTTTTTTTAATTCTAGTCAGTTGTATTATTGGTAAAAATTAAAATAAGTAGTTTAAACTTCTAAAATAAGTTATTTGGTTAATATTTAAATACGTAGTTCGAAGTTAGCGCCAACTTTGACTGTTTACTTTTTCGTAATTTTAAAAGAAAATTATAGACTAAATCTCGTTCGATGTAAGCTTCTCTATGGCTTCTTTAAGGAATGGTTTACAAGCTTAAGGAAACTTCGTCGCGCTTTGTGCATGTTGAAACGCTTAGCCTAAATTTTTCAAGCTCCTCGTTCGTAATCCGTGTTAATCTTCTCCATCCTTAACCATCCTTGTTGCTTTATGGGATATTATTATCTCTTTAGTGTTTTTATCTTAGTGAACTACTATTTTATATATAGTTTCCTTCAATTTAAAGGCAACTTTTTGGGCCCAAAACAACTAAAATAGCCATGACTGAACTCCTGTCAGTAAGGCCCGTGGAAGAAACAAATTTAAAAATCTAAGTACGACAAGAGCTTGTGCTTACGTTGGGCCATAGTCACAAGCGACCATTGTCCCTCCATAACCATTGAAAAAGTTAGCACAAAAGGCTGCTGCGCATCCAACATACTTTGACTTTGCCCACGCAAGCTAAAGAGAAACTACAGTTAAACTTAAGACACAACGATTGATGATTATTTAGCACAGATAAGTTATGGTCTTTATTAACAATAGAACAAAAATCCTTTAAAACACTTTATCCCAACTAGCGGCTGGACGAAGTTAAGCCCCGTCAACGCAGACCCTCTGTTTAGTCTTGAGTTCGTCAAAATTAGCAATTTAGCAAAATATTAACCCTGTGCGTCGGATATAAACGAGCCAAAACGCAAGGGGAAGGGCAGACTATGTGTAGTCAGGAAGTAACAGGTTATACAGCGGCCATGTAGGGCGGTGTATCGCTAAGATCAGTCATTTGAAATAGGTATAGGGGGATCCTTGCTGACGTCATTGTTTACATTTTTGCTCATTTGCATAGCGCTTTACTTTCAGAAGGAAAAGTGTTAGATATTAATTGACTCCAGGCAGCTAAAGAGCTAGTGAAATTTAATACATGGTGGAAGTTTTAGCTCTTTGTGTATAATATTCA
>OMLO01003907.1_pt1 | contig 12357 bp, 4 predicted proteins | sample 1674811 | NCBI WGS metagenome assembly OMLO01 (sample SAMN06265003, study PRJEB25207) | coral metagenome | isolation source: Coral host | place: Mexico:La Bocana,Puerto Morelos, Mexico | collected 2008-11-13
CATAACCAACTCGCGCTACGCGCTCGTTGGTTATTTATCACTTCATATCCAACGCGGTTTCATGGAATAATTGTTAATTATGTAGTCCACAGTAATTTATAGCAAATTAAAAAGTGGAGTTTACGAGGGAAAGATGGCACAGTAAAGTGTGCAACCTCTTGTTTTTAGATTACAGAGACCTTGGCTAACCAATACACCATCATAGTATTTAATAAAGAAAGATATTTTACTGGTTTTCTAATGTGTATGATGAATAAAAGCCTAATTTTACTGAATGTTTTTGTGATTGGAATTGCTCTTTTGTTTTTGTGTTTTCGATTTGTTTGCTTGTTTGCTTTTTAATTGCAAAAAAAAACTGGAGGACTATATTTTGTGATGATCATAATAGCTTACAGTTCTCACTGGTTTACTACTAACATTTAACATAACATAACACAACACAACACAGCATGACATGTAACACAGCACAACATAACATCATATCACAACATAACTCGGCAATACAAAACATAACGCATTATTCAAACGCAGTGTATGAACTGTTTGCAGTTCTAACTTTTCAAAGAACAGATAACTCATAAAAAAATGAATAGTAAACTGGAAGCAAAAGATGCTTAGTATATGATAACAAATCATCTAAACTGTATATAGCATTGTTATACAGCTAGAGTATTGGTTGATTGCTGATCACGTGGCAATCTTAGTGTAGCCTGATGGGTGACAACTGAAAAATTGTGGCCCACTCTCTCTAGTAACCAGAGCGTTTCTTTAATTTCACATTAGTCAATAGAAATTTGATCATAAGCGGATGCAGATGTGGTTTGTATTGAGAACAAATTTGACGCCCCCAAGGCATTGCTTTCGTTGTATCAGTCAGCTGCAGACTTTGTCAGATTTTCAGATGATTTACCAAAGCATCGCCAGACCGTCGCATATAAATTTGCAAGAGTATGAATCTGGGTTGACTAAAACACTGCGAAATCGTGTTGACTGTTTTCAAGCGATTTTCAAGTCCCTCTTCATAAAAAAGCGATCTTTTCATAATTTCCGACTCTTTCTGACTCTTAGTTACTTTGAGTATACAGATGCTTTTGCCTAAATACATGAATGAAAATTGCCACGTTGGGCAAATATTCAAAATAAAATGCGGTAAACATGGGTAATTGCTCTGTCAGTCCCAATCGAAAGCTATATTTTTTTCTCACCGCGATAAATTTCGAATGCGATTCATGTAGCGTAAATTGCAATGGTTAAAAAGAAATTGTTTCAAAGTGTTAAACATAGAACGTGAACAACACAGTTACAATTAAAGTTTTGCCGTCTCTCTTGGAAGATATTAAAGCAACGCTGATATGCTTAATAACGTGTTAAAATCTTGTTAAGTCTTTCTAAGAAGTACGAGCTCTTAAGTGATCTGTTTGTAGAGATAAAACACTAAGATAATTGATAGACAGTTTCAGTTTGAACATTCGTGGCTACCGAAGCAGCTAAACTTTACTGGTAAACCAGTTAAAAATGTCTAAATTTCGATGTTTAGTCGTGATCACAAAAATGAATTGTCTTAAGCAAATTAAATGCCGAATATCCTCGTTGATTTAAAGTAAAACTTGTCGTCAGGCCGTTGAAATGTTTTTGGTTAGTTTCGTCTCCAGTGAAATAATTTTTGTTTCGATTTAGATTAGCGACAGTTTCTACTTTCAATCAATTCAGTTCACAATGCAGCAAAATATAAGACTTGGTAAAAAACTGAAAAATATCAATTATTTAAAATGAAACGGTCTAGGTCGCTGCGTGCTTCGTTGATCGAGGAAGCAATTTCTTTAACGTTTATTTTAAACAAGATGAATTTTCAATAAGCACCCGATCTAAAACGTTCATTCATCAAAACACACGAACTTTCGCTCATCTTAGTTAAATCATTTTGTCAATTTCTAATTCTGACTTCTTCCTGTCTCCTTCTTGAGAAATTTTGCCGCTCATAATCTCAAAGCTTTTGCAACATCCGAAATAAAACAAGATGTTTTTTCTTTCAGCGCTGACTTGACCATTAAATTTTTATCAAGCTCGAAAAACCATCACCTTGATAGGAATGGAAATTTCATTTTTTTTTTATTTATTTTCCTTGGGGGAACAAATCGAAGTGCAATTTAAAGTACACCGAAATATATCGCTGACCACGTACAAACTGTATCGCTAGGTTCGTTTTTGTCCACTTTGAATATGCGGTAATGTATCCCTCGTGTAATTAGATTATATTTGTTTATGAGAAGAACGCAGGTGGAAAACGATGTTTTCAATTTCCACAGCTGAATTTAGTCCCAACATGACACATCGGGAGAAGCTAATTAAGACTATATAATTTATTAATTAACGGAAAAGCTAAAATTTTTGAAGGTGAATTTTTTCATCGCATAGCCGCCTTGGCGTCTCAGTCGTAGATCTTTAGCCAGTGGATTTTGTTGCTAGGTGAACCCAATTCTTGCTTTTATAAGGTTAAAAAAAACTCAGTCCTCTATTCTTTAAAAAAAAATGATAGTTTCTTTCTCCGGTATACCGAATATTCATTGTTTTTATCAGCTTTCCGGAATTGTGTTTACTTTTCATTACAAAAGACAAAAGTAACCGAAAACCAAAAATTCTCGCACGATTTCAACGAAATATTGTCACACTGAGTAAATTGCGGTAAGCCCCTTCAATGCCCTTGTCGTTTTTTTATTCCCGCCAGGGAACTCATTTCAGTGTTGTTTTCGTCCGAAATTGGCACGTGCCGCCACGCGACGCCCCCGAGATTAGCAAAGAACCCAACAAAAGGTTTAAGCTTTTGTTTAAACACCTTGCAAATCGCAACGAAGAAATATTTATGTCGCATAGTTTTTTTAAAGTTTAGGCGAGTAACCAGCCCACTAGAACGCATGTATTAATCTTGTTAATTATACCCGCAGTGCCGAATGATTAAAAATCAAGAGTACCACAAAACTTGGGTGCGTCAAACTAAAGCGAAATTAAAAATCTTTCTCAGACAATACATTCTGTCAATATAGCTGGCAACAAAGCGCCTTGTGCACAGCTTACGCTCTGTTGTTACCTTTCCAATCATCGAAACCGCCATCATGAACATATGTAGAACAGCGTGTTGACGCTGCTAATCGACCAAAGACGCCTTCAGACGGCTTGATATGTTTAAAATTTTGACAGAAATAAATCATAGGAATATTGCGGTTGAGATGTTTGCTTTTGACTCGATCAACTTAAAAGGTTTTCCTGCAAGGTACACTTTAATTTCGAAAAACGCATGCGCGTACACTATCGCGCCGTTCTCAGTTTTGTGAAGTGTTTTTCACAGTATTGCTCTCTATTTTCACACACAAAATTATTCAAACAAAATTTATTAAGAAAGGGTTTTACATTATATTGATCAAGATAAGTAAACTTCAGGCATCTTTGTTTCTAACAACCGCACTCAATCGAGTCTTTTTAATTTTCCTCTTTAGTAAGAGATTTTGTTGTGTTGCGCAAAGCTTTTTATCACAATACCCCGTTTAAGAGACCTTAAACTTCTAAGAGGGGGCCCTATTCTCTCTCAACAAACGCACAAAAACCATTGTTTCTCGATTTGAATTTGAATGGGGACAGATCTTTCCAACGGAAACAAAACTGACACTTGTTTGACAGACACGTGCGAGAGTATTTTGTTCCGGAGCGCGAGTCAAGTACTCTTGTAACTCGAAGAACAATTTCCCCATTTAAATGCAATTTACTTTCAAGAGAAGTCGGAAACGGGCCGCTATTCTGCGGATTTCGCGGCGCTTTAAGACGAAATGACGGAGGAGAGAGCTTCAAATTCGTGTCATAGTACTTTGATTCACCTGTTTCTCGATTCTAAAACATATGGAAATTACTAAGCAATATTTAAATAAAGGGTCTGTTTCAGGAGGGGTTCCGTCCATAAAAATACACAGCTGCAAACCTTGCGAGATATTTAGTTAGTGCGGTGCGGGCAAGCATTCACCGCAACGAGCAAACCTACTCGTCCAACATTCCTGATCAATTTAGTGGAGCCACTTGGAAGCAAAGTCGTTTTTCAACCAGTGCACATGTTTCGAGATCAGTTTCAGGTAAAGAGGGATGTGATGTGAACTTGTAATGGTTTTCATCGCCTTTGCGAATTTTATTTGTTGCCAAAATATTTAGCTCTTCCTGACAGTGACTCTGATGAAGAGCTCGGATTGAAGTTTATTTGCACGCTGCGAAGGCGAGATTTCACTTTGAACGATTTCTCCTCTAATGTTCGTGTTATTTCAATCATACAATTTGCAGCGTACAAGCCGGCAACTTTCTGTTTTCAGGATCAATCCGTTTTAATTCAAAGATCAAATGTTTTTTGGCCTTCTTTATGATCATCCAGAGCAACTCCAACCAATGTGTTAATCAACGAGTGTTGGCTTGCATACGCCAAACAGTGAACGTTCTCTTAATACGAAGCTCGCCGGGCGAACGCCGGCCCGCGGCAGATACGCGCGCCCGGGTTTACGAGTATCGTTATTTACAAATCCGAGATACTTTGCTTGTTGTGTAATGACATTTCCAGACCACAGTATTGTGGATATAAATTGATGCGAAGGCTACAACGAAACTGACTCATTCCAGCTTCATTTCGTCGGATTCAATTAGAAAACAACAATGCTAGAGCGAAAGGATAAATGTTATGTCCGTCAGTGGTGTTTGGCCGGAGTAATTTAGCGTAAAACTTAAACACTGATATTCTAACTACTTAATTACGACCAAGGCTTTGTGTTTTGAGATTCGATAATTTGAAACCAAGTTTTATTTTTCTTTTCGTTATCTATTAGTAGTGCTGGCTTTAAAAAGAATTTCAATGTTGAAGGCATAATTTATTTTTTTCTTTTTCAGATTTTTTTCCGTGTTTTAATATAAGGCTCTGTCGCTTATTCGTTTGCTTAATAACTAAAGTAATGCCAACCAGAAGGAAGTCTGAACATTTGAAAAGATTACTGGAGGAAGGATTGTGCTTTAGTTATGATAAATTAGCGGAAATTTTATATCTGTTTTTGTTAAATGCTGTTTAATCGTGTGTGTAATAATGGTATTTTGCCGGCAGGCGGCCGTTCGGAGAATTATTCTTTTCGTTTCTTCTTTTCAGTAAATCATTTAGTTCCCTGTCAATGCACAACTAAGTTTATATTAATGTAAAAGATTTCTCGTAGATCACATCTAAAAACATAATGTTATATATTTTATAAGCATTCGCCCGTTGTCCCCTAATCAAGACTTTTTATCTGACCAACCATTCGCTTTGCCATCATAGAGGTGAACACTTACTCGATTTAACAGCTCAACCTGTTTTTAAATCTAGCTATCTTATCTTCCCTAGCTGCGAGCGATATATTCTTTTGCAAAATTAACAAAAAAAGGGGGAAAAAAGAGAGAAAAGCGTCAAACAGTTGCCGCTGTTAGTTTTTTTTCTTTTGATAAAGCTAAGTCCGATTAGATGTTCAATGTTTTTTATAACCAGAAAACCCCCCTTTGACAAGGCAATAAGTTGAAATAAATTATGTTTTCTTTTTTCATACAAGTCCTACATTTTTCAGTATCATGTTGCTGTCAATAGCCGTGTCAGCTCGTTTATTTATCGATTTGCTAGCTGTATCTTGCTGTGATATTTTAAGGGCAGTGGGTGGTTACGAAATACTAACATAATTTGCTACAGTTCTAAAAGAATTAACTAAATTACCAACCGAGGCTGGCGGTGCGCAATTTCGTTTGAAACTTCAGGACGAACGCCTCGCTTCTCATTGTTATAAAATAAGAATTTCATTTGTAACGGATACAAAAATGTTGTTCTGATTAGCGCGAGTTAGTTCGGAGTCTTAAAGCGAGAGCGCTCGAAAATTTGTACGCGAAATTGAAACAGTCTTTCTATTATCAATTCATGAACTACGAATTATGCGCATTTGATTTTCTTTGTTGAAGAGTTTCAGAAATCTCTTTGGAATCTTGAAAAGCTATTTTTGATCACTAAATACTGTGCTTTGGCACACGAATTAAGTAACAGGTGAAAACTAATTATTTCAAAAGGTAAACAGTTTGGCTCGATTTTACACATGTCAAATTTCTTTATATTACTTTGTCCTTTTAAGACCCATTGTTTAGCCTTTCAAGGCTGTTAGCATAGAATCAAAAGGTCCTTTACGGTCTTTTGTAATAGTGGATTTAAGAAAACATCATCAAAAATTCTGCGCACAATTATTACCGTTTATATTGAGTGTTGAAAGCGAGCGAAAGAGAGTGAGATCTCATTGACGGGTCTTTCCTGACAAGTGCTTTACGCCTGCAAGACATACCTTTTCTCCACTCAAAATTTTATCAGGATTATTAAAAGTAAACACAAGTGAAAAACGGAAATAGGTAACAGAGACGTATGAAACGCGGAACCCAGTCTAGTGTTTATTCACAAACGTCAATCACGACCAAGCGAGGAAACCTGATTGGTTGTAAAACTTTGAAAACGGCCTCCGCATTGCTGCGTATGGAACGAAGTTGACATTCACTTTGGTCTTCTAGATGACCGTAGGATTTTTCTCTCCATGTTAAAATACGTAACAGAATTTTTTCCCAGTGTGTGGCGGGGACGAACGGATTTATTTAAAACCAGCACCTGCGAGCCGAGTGCAGGCCTATTAGAGGGCCGGATATCAACCCAAGCTGTACTTTATATCCAAATTGTACGTCTCGCTGTCAGCGCGAATAGTACCACAGATCTGCTCGCTGGTACGTAATCTAAAAGATATCCAGATAGAACTTGCTTAATCCTGAAGTCTTCCACGTCAGAAATGACTGAGTTTTTTCGTATTCCCTGAACACAGTTGTGTTCAAAATCCCTATTGACATTTAAGTATTCAAGCTTCATAATGTGTTATTGTTGAGGATTATGTGGTGTATGTTAGTGGAAAATTATTGAACCGCCCAGGAAGCGAAAAGAAAGACCTCGTTTGGTTCCATGCATTGTGCATGAGCGGCTTTTAGCTCAGAAAATTTTGAGACGCCGTTTAAAAAGAAGTTTGTAGTAGAGCTGCAATCGAGAACCTCTACCCATCACATTTCAAGCATGTTACTGAATTTATGTCTGGTCTTGGTGCAGTGTTTGTATTTGTGTTAACGTTATACATGAAATAAGCACAAAGTATGCTAATACCTGTTAATTCAGTACAATATTAGGACGTCGTGAATATTCAATAATGGTTTTTCTTCCCGTTAATTCAGTTAGAGGCGACTTTTCGCGATGATCACAACGCTAGCGTTATTATGATACGAGCGATTGTAGATACTGGCGGGTAGCGAGCGCCTGAGAGTTTTCTAAAGTGGCAGTATGGAAAGGCTTTTTTGGACAGTCCAATTGCTTTACTGAACAGAAACAAACTCTTCTAGCATTGCGAACCAGGTTTGATTTCAGTTCCCGAAGGTCTCAAGTTATCAAGAGTCCAAGAGGGTTTGCACAAGCCCGCACGAGAATGTAACTACAATTCGCTTTCTGATAAATCATGTATTTTTTCGAAATTGAATGTGAAATTACTCCAAAGTCGGGATCCCCGACAGCGACGCACCAATCGTCCAATTTTCTTGATTCAAACGTCACTTGTACTAACCTTCCTTGCGATTTTATCAGATTTACTACAACAGTGGATAAATTCTACATTTAAATTACATAACTCCTTTACATGGTGAACTCCTTTCAGATGGATACACTTATTCATCATGGTGTGATTAGAACCAGCCATTTCTTCCTGTTTTCTAAACGGTTTGTTTTTATTTCACTTTTAGAACATGCCAACGGTAGACCAAGTCACCCTGGACGAAAAAGGCTGCTTCTGTGCAGGTTGTGGCACGAGAATCGTAGACCGTTTCTATCTAATGGCGGTGGATAGAGAATGGCACGCGGAATGCCTTAAATGCAGCGAGTGCAGTTTACGGCTAGATAATGAGCTCACTTGCTTCACCAAGGATGGAGTTATACTCTGTAGAGAAGACTACTTCAAGTAAGATACCATCAGCATGTCTCTCGAGAGCACATGTCTTATACCGCGATATCTGTGCTCCTAGCTGACACGAAATCCCAACCCGTTTTCATTTTATTACTAAAACCGTTTTTATCTGTTGACTGTTTAATATGTGATTCGATGTTTTTAATTCTGGTACATATCTGAGTTGGAAATTCTGTTTAATTTCGCCGAGGCTGAGTTTGAGTTTGGCTTACAAATTTATTTATTTAAAAAAAAATGAATGAATAAATAAGCAAGTGTTTAGCTAAGCCTGGCGTAGACACTATTCGTGTTTTAACTGAGCCTGGTGGTAAAAAAATGCTTTATTATAACACGTCAACAATACGCAAAACTATCAGTTGAAAATAAGTTTTAACTCTGATGCGATATTCGTTGATTTGCAAATTATCCTTACGCAAAGAACTAATAGACAACAACAAAGGGAAAGAAAACAGAATGATGTAGTTTTTGCCCAGTAGAACTCAGAACAGCTTCATTTGCTTTCCTCTCCACTCCCCTAAAAAGCCTTATGTTCAATGTTTTTTGTTCCATTGCGTTTGGACTTAGTTAAAGTCACTTTCCTATTTTTCGTGCCAAGGAACATAAGCGACTTTGACAGTAGGAGTAAGTTTATTTTTGTAAGGTTGAAGAGACTTTGAAATTCTATTCGGATTCTATTCGGGTACCGCAAAAGATAAACATTGCGAACGAATTGCACACTACATATTTTCTCCGTCGAAGACATGTTACTCCCCTCAAGGCAAAATATTTTAAACAAATGGCACACTTGCGAACATTCCACAATATCAACAAATCAGTGACGAACATTACTTTATAAAAGATATTCTTGTTTTTATGCTTTATAGATTATCAGCGACCACTGGTCAAAATCTCTGATTCGACATTGAATTTTGTCGATTAGGCCCGTTTTGTTTTTGGCGCCAGCGAGCCTAGAAAGTAATCAAAATATTACAATATGTGCCTAGATCAAGTGAGAGATTCCTATTTATCGGTTCGGTAACTATCAACACAGGGCAATGCTTAGATCTTGTTAAAGTGCTTGGTTATAGCAATGTTTTTGTGGTTACTGAATCTTACGGTAATTTAAACAAGAAAAAATAACTTCTCGCCAACAAGGTACCAAAGAATACGAATTTCAATTTACATCTTTAGAGCTGAGATTTTCTCAGAGAGACTAATTATATGCAATTTTTGGTGGTTTTTATATAGCAAACTTTTTATCATGTTTAATGAGCTATTCTTTTTTGTCTGCTCGTAGCATTGTGTCGTAGTGAAAAGAAAATTGAATAAGTGTAGCTGAAAACGGCTAGATGCTTTGTTCAATGAAAGGTTTTTCGTGTCGAGACTTCAAAAGAGGGGCCTGATATTTGCTGCGTTGTTCAAGGTTGTGAGATTGTGAAGAAAAAAAAAGACATTAAGGAAACACTGCAGAACGTTCTGCCCTTTTCATGGCAAACTTAGAGGCTTGGACAGCCGATTTAAATCACTTGTGGGTAGCAAGTTAACTCACGCTGAAGTTTATTCGCCTTGTTTCCACGTTCCCACGAAAATCTGGTCTCAGATGTTGGTTAATTCATGGCTATTCAATCATTAAATCCCTAAGTGTTCACAAAACAAACTAGACTATCCAATAGGTACTGGCTTATCTGATATGTGAATAGCATTATCCACCTTTATCAACCGCTGGGGCGTGATATTTTCCAGTATCGCTATAAGTGTTGGCTATATTTTTTTTTGCAACAACTGTACTTCCTTTGCATGCCTGTTTTATTGTAAGTTTTTTTCTCATTGAAGCAAGAGAACCGACATCAAACAGGATCATCCGTGTGAAATAAGAAAACATCATACCGTTATTCCGGTTCGGACAATATGATAACGCCTGGCTAGGGCCAATTTATCTTGCAACACCGTTTGGTCAGCTCTTAGAGGAGGCATTAAGAACAAGAGACTGGTTTAAACCGTTGTAAGTTGAATTTGGTATATGTAGCCGGCGAGAGAATAAGTTGCGAATCTCTTTTTAACAGCATTGCGAAGTCAGTCATGCTAATAATTTCATTCTACAAAGAAAGTGCCTATTCCATCATATTGAGTAAATAGTTGGTGGAAATTGATCTAAACGGCTAAAAATTGCTTCAAACGATTTCTCTTTATCAGATAAGGAGGTAAAAGTACATTGAAAAAAACGACCTAGTGAAGTGTAAAAAGATTACTTCTCATTTTTTTTTTGGAGGGGGGGGGGGGCTGCGCTTTTACTAAAGATATTATTTGTTGTGGCTAAATCATTCCATGGATCACTTGTAACTGCTGCAAAGTTATTCCAGTTCATTCAAATTTTCTCTCCGTTAGGCGCTTCTCAGTCAAAAGGTGTGCGGGATGCAGTCAAGGAATCTCAAGCAAAGAACTGGTGATGCGCGCCCGCGAACACGTTTACCACATCAGCTGTTTCGCCTGCGATCGCTGTAAGCGAATTTTAGCGACTGGTGAATACTTCGGTATGCGTGGAGTGCAAATATTCTGCAAAGCGGACTACGAAATATTACTCCGAGAGGAAGCACAAGCTTTGAAATCAACCCATGGTTCTTCGTCATCGAAAGGGAGGCCGAGAAAGAAAAAAATTTCTGTGCCCCTTGAGGGCGTCGCAGCCTTATCTGGTGAGTCTTAAGTTAACAATACTCGCTGATTACTCAAACTAGCGAGCAATAAAAGGTGATAATCACTTTTATTAGCACTGCTTGTGGCTCTGAACAAGAGAGTGCTTTGCTTTGCTTTTAACTTTTATTGTCTCGTATGTCGTTGATGATTTCTCTGTCGCGCATTGTGGTTATTACGATTCAAGCAACGATCGAGAAACGTTTTGCACTTCTGAAGCCTAATTCATTTTGCGCATGAGATTGCTTCTGGGTTTACGTATGAAACTCCACAAAGGAGAATATATTTTTAGCAACGCAACCTTAAAGACATGTGTTGTACCATACATATTACAGGTGCTTGCCCTCAAGCTTACCGATAACGTCGCTTAAAACAGCTTAGTTCTTCTGCTATGGGTTATAAAACATCTTTTATAAACTGGCGCCATCTGGATAGAAAAAAATGAATAGACTTAACGTCTCCAAATTAAGTATCGTACACGCCTCTTTTCCAACTTAGGCCGGGATTTGAACATTTGTTTCCTTGTCGGATTTAAGATTACAATACCTTTTTTTAACAACTGCTGTTGTTGTTTTGTTAAAGAATTTGCACTTAATTTTCGACTGCTTTTCAATTCTACCGAGTCATTCATTTTTACGTCAATGCTAATTTGAACAACAAAGAGCTTATTTTGAAATGAAGCGAAAGTGGTTTTACGTGAGTGGTAAGGCGTTACTCCATGAAAGGACCGATAATGGCGGCTACACCTGCCACTAACAGTTACTAAAAATATCGCCACCGTTTTTCTGGTTACTTTTCGCGTGGAATTGTAAGCGTAATTGGTATAGAAAATGCTGCTGAAACGATCGGTTACTGCCGTTGAGAGCGGCGTTCAGTTTCACTTGAATTAGAGGACGTTCTTCGAGAATGGCGTATTGTTTTGACCAACTGGTAAAACACTCTCTATATCGCTTCCATTGTCAACGTTTGAAAGAATAACATGAAAGCGCCTGATCTACTGAAACTTGACAATGACAGTAAGCACTATTCCTGCCCTGCTTGAGAACGAATAATATTTCACAAGACTATATTGATTAACCAACATCATCAATTTCTATCTTCACTTTAGGCCTATAAGCTGGCGTTAATAATGCCTTCTGAGAGATCAAGCAATTCTTTGAAACAGTGGTCTCGCAATTCACGCTCCCTGCTTTGTTAACTATCTTCAAACATTGCCGCTAGCCAACTGTTGAAACAAAACTTTATTCATGGTTTCTTTTTTCAATCTCAACTTACAATTTCACTATTTAGTGTTCTGTGCCGCTTATCGAAGACTGCGTAACACTATTTTCATCTAGCATTGAGTACAAAGAACAGTAGTAGTAATGTTTCTGGACTCTCTCAGTGGCCACGCTTCTCTGAACCGTAATGTTACTCAACTCGAACTTTTAATATTCAGAGCCAGTTGTTCGTATGCTGGTTATCATAAACTCTAATCAAAGACTAGTGTTTCTCAATAGTTAATAGTGAACGGTCAACAAAATAATTAAGATATGGACGTTCCTTGAAAACCGACTTAGGGCCTGATTACATGGCGAATTTCAGCCCGGGCCGAAATTTCAGCCCGGCCAACCGGGCTGAAATTTCATCC
>OMLO01003908.1_pt1 | contig 12357 bp, 11 predicted proteins | sample 1674811 | NCBI WGS metagenome assembly OMLO01 (sample SAMN06265003, study PRJEB25207) | coral metagenome | isolation source: Coral host | place: Mexico:La Bocana,Puerto Morelos, Mexico | collected 2008-11-13
TCCCCCCAAAAAATGATTTTCAATCAATTAATTACAGAAGAGCCAAAATATCAAGCGAAAGCACTGATTGTAGCAACTGATACGATTAACAGCGGGGGCAGCTGTAGTGGTAACTATTCCTAGTCAATATAAAGCCCTTGAATAAAACCGAGTTCATTTGCGAATCCTCGCTTAGACATTCAAATGTTGTCGCTTGCCGTAACTGGGAAAGAAGGTAAACATTGACAGCCGATCAAAATCACAAATCAAAATATCACATAAAATAATCTTAAATTCTTTTAGTGCGCTTTCTTTACTTTCAATTGATATGCCTCTACTACACATTGAGACGTTCTCAACTTTACTCACGTTTTGTTTTTTGTGGCCGTGCGGGAAAATTCATGGCGACGACTGAAAAAAAAACATACACACAACTAGTGGGTATAGTTATCAAACATTTTACCAGATTAGCGTTATTCACAACAAGCACAAAAAATGTGATCTTGAAAACAGTGTCGTAAGTACATCTGAAAATTGAATCGATTCAAACACTTTAAAACTGAAAAAGAAACAAAACTACTCACGTTCTCGACAAGACGGCAAAACCCACGAAATGGCGTCCTCGACGAGACTACGACGGCTAAGATACGAGTTGGAAGTTCCCGTGCGCATGCTTGGTGGTGCAAATTTACTTCCGGCAGCCGTCCTCATTCCTCGAACGTTCGCGCGAAAATTTTCTACTCGATAGATTTTTTTTAACTTCTACTGCGTACAGATAACGATTTACTTGTTTCACAAATGAAATAAAAATAGGTGGTCACCGGCTTCGTTTCAGAGATAAAGCGTGTGGAAAACTAGTCTGATTTTGATAAATTGGTGCGCGTAATTCAGCATAGTCTCCAGGGTCTTAGATTGAAATATCAAAGATAAGTCAACAGAGGCAAACAATCCTAATAATATTTTGTATAAATGAATCTTTGGCGTTAATAATTTCAAATATTGCCATCATTTTCACAAACTTTAACCCTTGGAGAGGCATTTGAAACTGACGCACAGCTAAACGAAGAGGTCAAATGAACGGAATTCGATGAGGCGTTTTCCAAAATATTCAAACTTCTACTCGATCTATTTTTTTCATTTTTTCGGAAAACGTAGAAAATCGGGAGAGAAAATGAGCCATTGAAAGAAAACTAGGGGCCACCGAACGTCCATGATCGTTAAATCCACGCAAAGTCATAGCAATGGACATTTGCCCTTTTATTGTTCACGTTACTACCTAGCGCGATGCATGACGTGGAGTGTGAATTTCGTGCGCAGTAAGGATGCGTAGAAACGATTAGCGCGAACAGGTGCCTATTCACGCTTGAGAGACTGCGGGTGCCTTGTGCTGTCCTGTTTTAATTATCATTATTTTGAGAGTTTTCAACGGAATAATAGACGCCACGTGCTTCCACTTCGACCATCTCAAAGAAAGTACAAGAGAGCGCTTAAAGTGGCTCATAACAGTTTTTCATCCGAGGGCCGAGGGAGGACTGGAAAGGAAATGCGCGTCATTGCGCGACCGCACGAGATTTAAGACCGATTTAAGACCGATTTAAAGCCTGAAAATCCAAAGCAAATATGGCGGTCTACGTTTTTTTTTACTTGTGTAGCCTAGTAGTGAGTCATCCTATCAGACCAAATGCGTTTTTGCCGGGAACGTTGTTGTTAAATTGGCCGCTTAAAACTGGGAAAACAACAGTCAAAAAATATTGAATGACAAACAACTGTACAGCGAGGTTTTATCGCTTAGATCAACAAGTTTGTAAACAGCCATGATGGTGGAGAGAGCCGGCAGAACCGTGAAAGAAGCTAGGAAAAAAACAAGAGCTTCCTCTTCCCCTTTTTATGTTGGTGTGATTTTCAGTTGTTTGTTATCCATTCCCTTGGTTGTCAACGCTGCCGGTGGCGACGACGAAGAAGGAAAGGGAAATTTGGTCCGATACAAGAAGCGCTTCGTGTCACCGTCAAAAACCCAGCAATTTAAGAAAACCTTGCTAAGGCAAACTCAAAGCTTTTATTTCACTTTATATCTAGTTCGAAATCGATTTTTTTGCAAAGTTCACGTTAGCATATAAAAAATGTAACTTTTACTTTCAAAAAGTGTAACTTAAGGTTACTGATAACCTTTTCGGGGTGGAATTTTGTAAAATTGCAAAAACCTACCATTAGATAGCCCACTCTTCTGGCTTTCTTTTTTTTTTTAAAATATATTTTAGTACGAATTTTTCTAGCAGAGTTATTGCAAATTTTGTGTTTTACGTGACTAAAAAGTTAATCTGACATGTCAACACTTCAAACACTGTATCATTAAACTTCAAACACTTCCGTTGCGTTTCACGCAGGAAGACATCCGGGGATGCTTAAATTACGTAATGCGTTCACGAAGAGTTTGTGTTTCATTTGTGGTCCATGCGGGGAGAAATGTGAGGCAAATTTGTTTCCGCTTTCCTGATCGTTTCATGGTCGTTTCTCAACAAATTTGCCTCACATTTCTCCCCGCATGGACCACAAATGAAACACAAACTCTTCGTGGTGGCCTGAGGAGAGTCTCAGCCTCTCAGATATGTACGGGGTGACCTAGCTAGAGTCTTCCAGACCTCGATATTTTCCAATAACAATACAGAAGTAAAGTACAAACTGAATTATTCTAGAACTATGATGGGTTTTTTTTTGTTTTCAAGGCATAAAAGCTCGGATTATGCTAGCAGTGCTAAACTGAAATAAAAGCTTTAAATTATGCTCGTTTTTCTAAATTATGCTAAAAATTATGCTAGCACAATCTACCAAAGCCTAATGGGAGTTCACCCTAGGTTAAAGGTAAGAAAATGCCCGGGCCTAAGAAAGGGAACAAAAATTGGAATGGCTGCAGATCGAGCGGCGAATAACTTTTCCCGCGAATTCGAGACTGTTTTGTAACAAGCGACATCATAGTTGTACACGTATGTTTAAAAATATATCGCTTGTTTTTGTTTACATGATTTTGAACTGGACGGAGGAACATGATTCCGTCTTTTGCCGAGAAATAATCTTTGTCAGGACACCCATTCAGTGCAAAGAAGAAATCCGTTCCATGGATCCCTGGTCGCATACGAAGTATTGCGGAATTTGAAGGACACCTTCTACCAGAGCAATGTGGTACTTTTCCACCCTGAAGTTAGCCCTACACTCGGCTCTCTTAATTGAACGGTGGGTAGTTATAGTATGGAAAATCCAAGTTGTTTGAACTGTTTTCTTCGAAAAGCAAAGCATATTCTTCGATCGTAATTACATTAGAGGCATAGTTGGCCAGCAAAATCTCGCGAGTTTCCTTAAAAGTCGCCATTAATCGGTTTCTGTTAGTTCAGCCGCGTCGTTGAATCCCGCCATATCATCTTAACTTATTTTTCGCTATTTGCAAATGGTGCCTCGTATATGATCCAGCAAGCATATGAATATTTTAGCTCGAGTTTGTGGCATCATTTGATGTTTTTGAGCTGGAAATCACCAACATATTGAAATAAAGTAGGTGGGGACTGGAAAAGAATGAGTTGCCATAGGAACATAATTTTTATAGGCATTGGTGTATTTCCTTTAGAACTATTAGCCTACCAAGTTTCAATGGTCTGTGATGCAAAATGGCCAAGAGATAGCTCTATTGATATGTTTCGTATAATGTTGGGTTGAGTACATGACATCATCATTCATCTCATTTGCATATTATTACGTATTTTATTCTTTCATGGAGTTCTATGTGATACTCCTAAAAACTGTAATAACTGTACAAGATGGGGATCACTACAAAAATAGCGGACATTAGTGCTCTAAGTTTCAACACAAGAACTTTGCTGCTGAAACGTTCAAAAGCAAGTTCGCTTTTCTTCAATTTGTGTATTTTCAGGTGGGAGGTATTGGAAGATTATTTAAGCCAAAAACCAAGATATTTTGTCTAATTTTGAAATCACAGCGCGTGTTCAAGACACGTTTGGCTACGTGGTTGAGTTCCGAGTCACTTGAGAGTAAGGTTGTGATTAGTCGAAATGTGCTTCTTTTCAAGAATATAAAGATTAGTTTGGGGCTTTTGATTATTGCACGAAAAATTGCTACCTCGAGGTGCAACAAGTGCAAATAATCGAATTAGAGTCTCTGTTGCAAAGATTAAGATCCCTGTTCTTAGTTCTGAGCATCCTATTAAAAAAGAAAAATTAATATTATAATCCAGTGGCTGTAGATAAGGTTTCATCTTAGCTATTCTCAGTTCAAAATAGTGATTTTTCTGAGTCTTCGTTCAACAGCGTCTACCGAACGAATAACCGATCTGAACCGATCTTGTAGAAACATCGCAATTCATGACAGCCTTCAAGCATTTCTTAGCTTCTATCCGTCTATAATGTACAACTTCCTCTGCTTTTCAAAATGAACTTGACATGTTATCTTCCCCCGCTAAGGGTATCAGTTTCCATGGCCACCCACTCCCTCTGGTTTTACAGCTCCCTCTCTTTATAATGACACTGCATTTTCCCTAAAACAAAAGGTTAAAGATAACCGCACACGATGTATTTGTCATGCTTAGCATATTTTGCATTAATTTTTTTTCTGTTTCAGAAGTCGAGATGTGTTCCATCTCATATTTAATTAAATTAAGATATCTGGTAACATCGCTACACTTCCACAGCTCTGATGGAGCGGCTGAATTTTCATATAAGTTAGCCATTGCATAGTATTTGTAAAACAGAGCGAATCCGAATCGCAATACTGCAGTGGAATTGAATTATTGTTGCCAAGATACTCGTGGGATAATGAGTATTAAAATGATTAAAAAAAACATTAAATTCCATCACGGTTAAGAGACGGGGGAAACGGGTGACTTGAATTTTCTAGCTGTTGTAATTGCTATTTTGAAGCCGGTTTCAAGGGAAATAGTTGGCGCAAAGCATAATTTCCACTAGTCATCAGCTGATCATGAGTCAAAACAGCATTGCGTTCATATAAACATTGCATATAAACATTACTTGTCAAAAAATTGTTGGGTCATCAAGACACGTTTTATTCACGCACGTTTCAAAATATCTAAATATCTAGTACCTGCATAATCCTGCTCTGAGAGAGACGGGACACATTTTACCAACAGAATCAAATCAATCAAATCAATGTGCCCTCGCATGATGCTGTGCTAGTTATTGGAGGTCTGAATGCTGAAGTTGAACGCTCTAATAAAGGAAGGGAAAAGATAATGGGAAAAATGGTTGTGGTGAGATAAAAGGTTGGCTGGTATTTGTGGTTGGAGTGATCTTGTGATTGGCGGTACCATCTTTGAACACCAAGAGATCCGTAAGTTAACATGGATCTCCCCAGATGAGAATGTCAAGAACCAACTAGACCACGTCTTGATTAATGGTCGCTGGAAGCACTCTCTTCACGACGTCGTCGTAAAGAGGGGCGCTGATGTGGGAAGCGATCGCCACCTTCTTTTAACTGTCGAACGTCAGCTAAGAAGAAACCCTATCAAGACAGAAGAGAATTGGCAAAGGTAAAACACTGCTAGATTGAGAAACCCAAATGTCAGCAAGAATTTCTCTATAGCTGAAAAAAAAAACAAGTATGAGGCGCTAACCAACATTGATGAATAGACAGAAAGGGAAGCAGAATCAGCAAAGCAGAATCAGCAAAGGAAAGCAAACCTACACGTATGCGAATGGGTGCTAGAGAAGAAAATGAAAAGAGATAAGAACTGGATAAGTGCCGAGACGTAGTCCCTAATCAACAGGCGTAGAGAGTTCAAGGAAAAGAAAGGGGCTAGAGGATCACACAGACTTAGCAAGAAAATGTCAGTACAGTACTCATTGGCTTATAGAGAAGTTTACGTAAGGACAAGAGAATACACTATGAGAACATAGCCTCACAAGCCGAACGAGCTGCAATAAGGGGGAGTGAAGTGAGCTGTAACGAAAAACAAGAGACCTCTCTAGAAAATTCCAAGGAGAATATGATGCAGTGAAAGATGAAGACGGGAACAGAATCACAATTGGGAAAAACAGATACAAAGATGAGCAAAGCACTTAAGAGAGGTCCTTAACAGACCAGATCCAGCTGAGCGGGCTCATATAGCCTAGGAGACAAACTGGATATCGATTGTTCTCCACCAACACAAAATGAGATCGTGAAAGCAATTAAGAATCTGAATAACAACAGGGCACCTGGATAATACAACATCGCAACAGAAGTACTTAAAACTGGCATCCGTGTTGCCACAGACTGGAACGCCAAGACCATACCTGTAGACTGGTGAAGGATCGTTAAAATTCCCAAAAAGGGGTAGGACACAATGCACAAACTGACAGGGTGTAGCAATCCTCTCGGTAACAAGTACGATCTTCTGTAAAATCATTCAAATAAGCGGACTGAGTGGTGCCATCGACGCCATCTTAGAAAAGAGCAGCAACGCTTTAGACCAAGAGTAGGCCGCGTAGACCACATTTTCACACTCACACTTGGAAAGGGTCAGCATCCACAGAGACACCTTATGGAATCAGTCCTCAGTGATAGCCTATGGGTGCCCAAATAAGATACTCGGATTGGTTCAGAGTCAGGAGCGGTGTGCGCCGTGACACCCATATTATTCCTAGAAGCCATTGACTGGATGATGCACAAGACAATATGCAACAAAAGACGGGGCATCAGGTGGACTGACTGTCTTTTCTAGAAAATCTCGATTTTGCTGACAATGTCATGTTTTCTACTAGAGACCAATTATAGCGGAAAACATCAGACCCCTCGCTAGCTGCCGAACAATTGGGCTTGTACATTAGCAGGAAGAAGACCAAGGCAATGCAGATTACGGAAACACCGTTGCTTGTAAAATTGGAGAATGACGATTTGAAAGAAGTAAAGAAATTCACCTATTTGGGAAGTATTATGAGCAAAAGTGATGCCACGGTTAAGGACCTTGCCAACCGTCTCTTAATGGCCAAATCAACTAAATAAGGTATTGAGGTCACCTAACATCAGTGAAAAAAATAAGATAAATATCTACAACAGCAACGTCTTATCAGGGCTACTGTATGCTGCACAATGTTGGATGGCTAGCACCTTATGCCTGAGAAAGATAAGTAGGATATACGGGCCCCAGAAGAAACTTGCCACGAGAAACTTGGAGGTGAACGATCGGGGCAGCCAAGGATAGGGTGCAATGCAAATCTCTGGTCTCAGTCTTATGTGCGACTTGAGCGAGAAGAGGATCATGGCCTCATTCATAATCTAAGAATATTCTCAAGGATATTTCAGCCTAGAATTGGCAGAAAAGTAAGAATATTCAGCCTCGGCCTTACTCACGCGTTCTTCCAAACCACGATCTCACGGTGGGGTGATGAATATCGACGAAGGTGTGGATGCCATTTTATGTTTTGGATCGAGCCAACCAAACTTCCTCTTAGACTATTTAGATACCAAGGTACTTCCAGTATCACGCGTGGAACGGAAGTGAAAATCGGGAGAAAATAACCGGAAGTTAGAACGTACTTTTCTAGGAGAGCGAGTAAGCTTCTAGGTAAAGCTTTCTGAAGTGCCATTGTTGGGGATCAGTTCAAATATTACTACACTGAACACTTCTAAAGCTTTATTTTAGTAGACATTACACTGATTTGATCACTTTATGACACTTTTGATCACAAATCAGTCTAGCTGGATCAATAAAGTGTGCTATTTGTTAGAAAGAGGTCAACAAAAGTGGTTTCCTAGTAACAGAAAAGTCAGTGCTTTAAAACTACAAAGAGACATGATATAATACCCAATAAATTATTCCATTAAATTATAGAATAATTAACTATAACAACTATATAACAACTATAACTGTTATCTAATATATACTGACAGTATTCCAATCATCCATGTTCTGCAGAATGTAATATTAGAAACAACGATCTTAAGCTATTGTATAGGCTATAATTTTCCTTAATAACGTTTAGATACCGCCATTGCAGGCATGGCAAACAGCAGCCGTACACCTTCAAATAACTACTGTAACAAGTCTATTGAGCAATGTTATCGTCGTCTATGATTCCCAAGTTCCCGTCTATGGCAAAGTTTCTAAATTTCTTTTCAATTCCGTTAAATGCTGCGAAAGCTCACTAATCCTTGCACCGAATTTAGATTTGACGACAGAACTGTGTTCACGTAAGGTATACAAATATTCATCGGTACTTCGCCTATTTGACATGTCCTCGACATTTTGACGAGATACTGGATAAGCAAGATAATACAGACATTCGCTCGTATCATGCAACTTTCGGGAGCAACTAGCTTTAACTTCCTTGCACTGTTTGACCTGTTTCTCGAGTCGCTGAATAATTCCTTCAGTAATCGTTACATAATTATCTGTGTCAATCTCGCCTTGCTTGGTGTGGTACTTTAATTCTTGCAAACTTAAACGACGAGCTTCATATACACATGAGTTTATCAGTGTTTGCAGCTCGTAGTTTTGCCCAACGATCAGCACGGCTAACACGTCGTTTGCTCTCCTTGTTTTCACCGCGGAAACCAGAAAATCTTCGCACTTTCGAGTAATGGAGGCTATTTGATATTCGCGAGCAAGATCCAACAGGAAATAGCAGTTATTCTTTGTGATGACTTTCTCCTCCAAAGATGGATACATTATTTGGAGCAGCTCTTTAACTTCACTCGCTTTCTTCCCTGGAAGTGGAATTTCATCCAAATTCTTCTCTTTGAAGTCAGACGTAAACATCCGCTCAAACACAGGCGACCAAAAGGCAAGCGTGCCTCGATGAACATGAAATCGTTGTTCTTCAACTACAAGAACCAAATTGCTTAGCTTCCATGGCTCTGAGAAGTCGGGTGGATCAGGGGAAGCATTGTTTTGTTTGTCCATAGATCAGCAGCTCAACAGAAGTGATAGATTTCCACAGCTCCGCTCTACTCTCTCTCTCTCTACTCGAACAATGGCCGATTCAAAGTAAGATATGGAATCATTTTAATGCGCAATGACCAATGACATACAGCTGTCATAAATAAATAAGTAAAACATCCCTACTATTTAAGAAATCTACCCCGTCAGAAATAAATGTGGCTTGCGTGACTTTCTCTTCAGTCATTTTAATTACTTAATGATTCAATGTGTTAATGATTTAATTATTATTCATGATAATGATTATTCATCTTAATGATTTTTTATGACAGCTGAAATACGTTTCTACGAGAAGTAGCAAAACTATGCCGTGAGCAGTCTCTCCTTTCCTGACTCTTTCCTCGCAAATCAGCGCAGTAAAGTGTGCGCGAGCGTGACTGTGAGCTGTGCGGCTCGCGGCTACGCATATCAGGCAGACACGCCCACGATTGCTCACTTGTGTCGCCTTTGCGTTCTTTCGCAGCGATTTTCAAGATAGCATGCTTGGAGTTTGTAGAGTTATTGGAGTGACATTTAGTTTCAGCACCTGATATCTACAACACTGGTTTGCGTTGTGACAGGAAATTGAGGATTAGCTAATTGCTAGTTTAGTGCAATGCCTCCCTGGAAATAGTCCCTTGTATGGACTATATAGGTATGTGTGGCCCAAAATAATATGATGGTGTTTTAGCCATTTCGGTCTCAAACAGGGTATGGGTTTTGCACTCAAGTTTTGAATTGGGTTTGTTTTACTTTTTCATCATTGTCGATAAGTCCATCAATTCTTGGCTTGCACGTGACGTCATCATTTTCTTAAACCCAAAACTAAAGAGCCACTAATGTTTTTATCCTTATTAGACATGAGAGGAGGTAAATTTATATCTGTGTACCCCTTTTGTGGGAGGCGAGGAGGCCTCATGGTTAGTGCGCTCGACTCCGGATCGAGCGGTCCGGGTTGGAGCCCTGGCCGGGGACACTTAACTCTCAGAGCTCCTCTCTCCACCCAGGTGTATAAATGGGTACCGTCAAATTTAATGCTGGGGGTAACCCTGCGATGGACTAGCATTCCATCCAGGGGGGAGTAGCAATATTCCTAGTCGCTTAATGCTACGGAGACCGGGAGAAGCTCCGGCCTGATGGGCCACTTAGGCTCGTATACAGACTTTACCTTTTTACCTTACCCCTTTTCAGTAACTGAGTAACTTGCTCTGGAAACCAGCGCAGTTGAAATTTCAGAGTTATGGCGGAGCGTGACATAAAGCTACAAACACGTGTGTCAAAAAACATATTCTTATCTTGTGATATTTAGTCATTTTGGAAGTTATAGTACTAGGAAAAGTGCTTATGCAAATGCTTGTGTCTTCAGTACAGATAATCAGTCGTCTAGATAGCCAAAGTAGGTTAAAGATGATTACACTATTTTGCGGCCGCCATGTTGGTGTACTACAAAGACAGTACAAAGGTACACTACACCAATTGGCTGCTCCATATTGGGCTCTATAAATTTGTGCAAAATATTTCGACGAATATCTGAAGTTAAGAAAAACGCACAGACTTCAAACTTGGAAAAGTTTCTTCTTTATTAATCTCCCATAACAGCACAATTTCTTGACTTTATCTATCGAATGGTTTTCGAATTATTTTTTTTATTGCGTGACAGTGCAAGCCAAGAATAGAACCCCTTCGCAATGTTTTTCACAATCTAACATCGTTGTGACCAAGGAACTTATTATAAGGCTGGTCTGAAACAGGGTATGGATTTAAGGGTCATGTCTTAAAAAGGGTATCCAATTTTAGTCAGGTAGTAAATAGAGTAGGGAAATTCCCAGATTTGAGTCTTTTAAATATTGTAAGGGCTTTGAGACGCGGACCGCACATCCCCAACCAAATTTATCCCCCCCAAACCTTATAACATCAAGTTCAAGCTGGTCGTTTATGCTTCTGAGAGGACTGTAACAGAAAAATGATGCGGTTTGGAACGACCGAGGATATTCGAATTTTCCCGGAACAAACACCGACAGGAAGCTTGTCTATACAACGACCCTCTTTGTTGTCTTGAGTGCGTCGAGATGGAAAGTGAAAGTATTTCACCGTTACCAGATATTTCAAAAGTTCAACCGCAAAGGGTGGCCCTGCCTGGAGAAGTAACTCCTTAAGATCAACAGGCAACGAGAATAACATGAGTAATGTAAGAAGGGATTGCAACGGAAGTGGGTCCGGAAAAAAAATAACCCGAAGTAAATATACGAGTTTCTACGAAAACTGCCTCTGTTTGTAGCTTCCAGGAAAAGCTCTACGGAATGCCATCAGCAATGGAAGTATATCATGCTGATCAATCTACAGCAAAGCAGGATTTAAAACTACTTTCCTAATGATTTCCATGAGAACCGTGCTTATTCAAAATCAGCAAAAAGTATCGCTTGTCTCACCAGTTTCCCTAATTTATATAAATCAATCAATAACAATAGGATTCAAGTCTTTCAACAATTCCCTCCATAATCCTTTTGTAAATATACGGGTCCATTTTATGATACATCTCGTGACTTTTGAAATCACGTAGCCGCAACTGGCAAGCTTTGTTGACGATTGTTTTTAGCAGTTTCTCCAACTTGTAGGTCTGTGCAAACGGCAGATCAGCAAGGAAGGTATTTCCCTGCTTTTTAGAGACCAAATCGACCAAAACATCTTCGCACCTCTTACGAATGTCTTCCATCTGATACTCATCAGCGAGCTTCACCAAGAAGTAGCAATTATCATTTGTTACAGTTTTCCATCCCTTCTTTGATACAGTTGGATAAATAATCAGTAGAAGCTCCTTGATCTCACTTGCCTTTTTGCCTGTAAGAGGAATTTCACAAGAGTTCTTTTCTTTAAACTCTGACGTGAACATTGTTTCAAACACGGGCGACCACATTGCGAGGGTAAAACGATGGACATGAAACTTTTGACCTTCTACAACAAGAACGGCATCACTCCACTTCCACGGCACCGAGAAATCTGGTGCATCAGCTATACTCTTTCGTGAGCGAGTCGTTGCATCGAATTCTTTATATGAACGAATCATGCTGTGGCGCTAGCTGGGAAGACAATGACGACTCTGAGGAGGTCCGTCACAAATCCCACAGCTCTTTGCGAAATACCCATAGTTCCTAGCGCTAATAAAGTATATTTTCGTTTTTACGACTACTTTGCAGAAATGCAAAATAGGAGTTTAGTGAGCGAGCGCGAATTCACTCGCTTGGTCGATCACACCTTTCTTCCTTCCTTCCCTGGGTCGTAAACTTTTGTTTGTATTTCCGCTGATAAATCCACAACTTGACTTGACGAAGAGAAAAATGTCGTCGAATAGTTCGGCAAATGTGAAACATAGTTAAACTAGACGCGTACAGGCGTTTACTCGGGCTACTCTTAATGATATAGCATAGTAATTTGTGTAAAAAGTACTACTGAAACAGGTAGAG
>OMLO01003909.1_pt1 | contig 12355 bp, 7 predicted proteins | sample 1674811 | NCBI WGS metagenome assembly OMLO01 (sample SAMN06265003, study PRJEB25207) | coral metagenome | isolation source: Coral host | place: Mexico:La Bocana,Puerto Morelos, Mexico | collected 2008-11-13
CTATTAAAAACTCACCATAAGTAGAACAGAACTATTGAGATTTTAGCAATCTTTAAATTAGACAGCAGATCCAGGCAGCCATACCGATTTCCAACAACAGACAATGGACGACTAACTTGGAGGAGAATTTTAGGAACAGCTATACCATTTTTTCTTGCTATACTAGATAAGATATCTTCAGCTTCAGCAAGGCGACCACGGATTACAAGCCACCGAGCTGATTCAGGAACAATTCTGTGTAAAAAAAGATCAAAATACGTGATGTACAGTTGAATCTCACTGAACGATTACCTTGTTTGCCATCCGGGGTTTAAATATCTTTTATTAACCCCCCCTCCCTCAACACACCACTTGACGCAGTCTCAAGATTTGCTGAAAGGGGAGAGGGCTGCTCCATAGGTGTTGTTTTATCTTATATATTTTGAAGGTGTGTGGAAGAGTAAGGAGAAAAACGTTTTATCCTGCAGACAAGAGTATCAAATAAGCACTTTTATCCAGTTCTGGGGGTAAAGTTTGACTGTTGAGAGATGTGGATATAAAAAGAATGTTCATCTATCTCCTTTCAAGATACTAAAATTACTGATAATAAGCTGTAAGTGTTATAAAATTTGAAAAAAAGGGAAAAACTAAATTCAACTCACCTAAAAAACAATATAAAAACACAAAATGGTAAAGAAAGCAGAACAGATAACGTCCTCCAGTCACGAACAAGATATGCTACAATGGGAAGAATCAATAGTCCTGTTGTAAAAAAGCACTGCGCCATTGTTCCTGCAAATCCTCTGTATGAAGGACCAATAAGTTCAGTTGCCAGCACAAATGCTGATAATATTTCACCACCAATCCAAAATCCAGTCAGAAATCTGAGTAAGGTATATATTTTGTAGGTCGGGGCAAATGAACTCGCAAAACCAAATATTACGAGCCCTGTAAATGAAATGTACCAAATCTTTCTCCTTCCATATTTGTCTGCTAATGCTCCAAGAATCAGAGCCCCACATAAAGTCCCAGCCATAAGGACTGACTGAACTAAGTCAGCTTTGTAAGCATTTTCACATACAAGATTCCACTAAAAACAAAAAAAAATACTTTAAAAATATGCAGTAAATTATTCAATGGTCTGCATACATTAACTTGTATTTTTTGAATAATTTTCTCTAGGGATTCCAGCTGTGCCAGTGGAAAGAAAGACATGCTATCAATTGCAATGCCTTTCCTTTTGGAGTAGATAGGAGCTAATATCTCATATCCAGGCTTAAAATCTCCAAAATGTCCAAATGGGTTGAAATGATTGGCAAAACACCCAAGGTACATTAGTACCCACAATTCCTAGGCCAATTTTTTCAACACTCATTCTCCTATATATAACAAAGGTGTACTACACAATAAAACAGAAGTACATCTTATAAACTAACCCTACAATGTATGCCTTCTATAAAATGACCCACAACTCGAATAGCCACCTTTCCCACAAAGGGGACAAAAATTTTATATCCAAAATCTTCTTTGCATACTTGACCTGTACTGGCTTAGACAGGGGCTCACAGCTGAGCAATCAAATATCAGATAAATCAACTATTAAAAAATAACTACTGTTCTAGGTTTATTCTATGAATAAATTATCATAAATTTAATAAAACTAATTATTTTTTTACTCTTTTCTGTCTAATTCATGAAAAACAGAAGAATTATATTTAACCATCCACAACTGAAAACAGCTTGGAGTTCGCATTAGAGGTTAAATTGTTGGGAAATATTTGAGGGAACGTCGTTATAAATATTAGTTAACAGGTATAAGCATGCATATGCACAATGTCGTTCAATCTCATTAGCGGGAGAATTTTCGCGGGCCAAAAACATAACTTAGCAACAAGAAAAAAAAAGATTAGCCTTTAGCGAATGAAAAGGAAATATATATTTATTATCATGAATGCTGAAGTTGATGGTAAATAACAAGGCTGTAACTTTAATATAATACCATTAAGCTTAAGTAAAAGGAATCGATTTTAAATCAGTAAATTATGGCACCGAATCTGCCATGCATAAATTTGATTTTCAACAAGGGCTATTAAATATTCGCGATTCACAAATTTAAAAGAAAACAGACTGTCTCACCTCTGTAACGATCGAAGTAAATTCGGAAGTATACCGCATGTCCAAACAGTGCGATTTATTCTTCGGGCATGTTTCATTCGAGGAAGAGTTCACACAAACCCAGCTTGGCTCCGCGCCAACGAAGACTTGTAAAAGAAGCTGAAATGCAGCGGGAATAAGAGACAAGTTCAGTAAAGCATACAGTCTCCTTTGATGAGGTCCAAATTCTCCAATTATCCTTAAGACGTGGTCAAATTCCATTCCCCTGCTTTAGAAAGGTTTTCCTATCTGTATGTGTCCTTTTGTTTTTCTTTTGAAGTTACGCCAGAACTGATTTTCGTCGGTCATTTCGCGAGATGCATACGAACCGTAGAATATATTTTCTGGGTGGTTCGCGCTTGGCGGCAATTTCGCGCCAATTATCGCTTTTCACCTCTTCAGAGCTAAGTACAGTTTAACCACATTATCATGAGAATTCTCTTTCTTTCTTGAGATCCATGGTGGAAAACCTTGCTATCATTTGCTCGCCTGATCTTTTGTTTTACAGGAAGTCAAATTTATAGATGACGAACCAGGCGCGAACAGGTGTACCGCTATGAAACCAGGCCGTTTGTATTAAGGCTTGGAAACTAAGCGATTTTCCCTGTCCTCCCCTGAGTGGAGGGGAGCAGAGAAAAACAAGTCACATGACTTACGATAGAATGAACACAAGCAGAGTGGTCTATGTAGGGGAAGGGACCAGATCATTCTGGGTCTTTATGTTGTGTTTTAAAAACACAACTTTGTTACTGCAAAACCAGAATCATATAAAGAAAAAATGGCCAATAGCTATTATTGTAGTTGAGTCTGTGGTCCAATATTCTTTTGTCATACAAACGAGGTAAAAGAACCACTGATAATTGTCTTAACAGCTATTCCCTCTCCGAGACAGGCCTGCAGGGAATCTTGGTACTTGAATTGTGTATTCCTGAAAAATATCTTTGTCTTATCCATGGAAGGATATCTATTATTGTCTTGAGATCCTTCTTTCAACCCCTCTAAAAACTCTAGAATTTTTATTTTTGAAACCCAAATTTTCCCACTTAGAATTTCCAATGGCCTTCCTTGGAATGGGAATTGATATGCCAATCTATTCCTAATAGTTATTATTATACTTGAATAATATCGGGCTTGAAGGGTGGTAGTGGGACCCAGTTGGGGTCACTGGGACCACCAGGTGCACCCTTTAAAATGCCAGGAAATGCCCACTGTCTCAAACAGTCTCTACCACCAAGTCAGCCGTTGCACATCCTCGTTGTAACCCTGGTAATGCAGTTTCCCATTGCAGCTGAGCAACAACAGCAAAAGGCTAGCATCCGGCACCTTTAAAATAATGGGATATCAGTGGCTAAGGGAAGGACAACCCTGACAGAAAAACCCTTGCCCTTCGGGTTGGGGGTTGAGCAGTAGGCTAACCCCCTACTCTCATAAACGTCAGTCACGGTTATAGAAAGGTCTACAGAAATTTGTATCACTCAACCAGTCTTGGGCCAAAGAGGAGCAACCCGAAACAGGATTGAAATGATGCACTACAGCCAAACCCACTGTCAATGTGGATGCAGCAAGGCCTAACCAACTACTCACACCCATGACTACCATTAACACTGGGACATGGAATGTCAGAACCATGTTCGAGGCAGAACTAATCAGGCACTCTTCTGGAATCCCCAAGGAAAGAGAAACTGTGGAGGCCAAAAAAAAAACAACTGGAGAAGATCAGCCAAACAATAGCCTGTGTCACAGCCGCTGTGACACAGGCTACCAAACAAGAACTGCAGTAAATATGTCTACGATGGACCCAAATTGGATGAGCTATGCTTCACATAGGAGCCAAAGCTATATATATATATATACATATATGAATAATATCAGCAAATTGACTGCACACATTATATAATTGTCATCTATCAGTCTTAGAGACTACATATAAGAGACAGTGTATAACAGTCATGTGTTAAGAAATTACTTTCAATTGTTAAAAACTACTCATGGAAAGGCTTGTATAACACCAGTGAGAAAAATAATTTTATTACTAACAGTACTTTTGATTAAATTATTTCAAGAACTTTCCATGTCAAAAAACATAATGACAAACTATTCCTGTTTAGAACTATATAGTACTTATCTAAAAAACTGCTCGGCAATCAGAATAGACATAATTAAATTTACATATTTGGTGATGAGCCCAAGGGTGCTCAAAATGGGGTTGTTACATGTATATTAGTGTGAGTGTTCTTTCTCCAAAAGAAGGGGATCTGAAGCAAGTTAAGGTGAACTTTTTCTCACCCCAGCAGGAGGGGAAGCCTTGTGTTATTCAGATATGTTACAGGGAACGAAGGCAGCACTCCTAGAATCATCTCCTGGATAAAGCACTGATAATTTCAATGTTGTGCCTCTACAACTTATATTCAAACTGGATATCCTCTTTCCAAATGGTGTAAAGGTTTAACAGACTGGAAGAAAACAAACAGATTTGGCAAAAATTTCATCATCACAAACTGACTGAGTTAAAATTAATGTTGTCACGGTCTTGGTGTGAATGTCGGAGTTTACCATCCATCACCCCTTTTAACCCTACAAAGATCAATAATTAAGAAACTGAAGCACAACTTCTTGTCTTCTGATCCTAACTACTTGTTTAAACAAAGACAAGAACTGCAAAAATGAAATATCATATATATATATACAATCTCTACATGTGCCAGATCATACTGACAGCCTTGCAGATACCAACATCAGCATAATTAAAATAGCAGAGGCCAAGGAACTGTATTATTGATACAGCCAGCCAGATTCCCTTGGAAACTTTCGGCATTGTCGAGCCATGAATGTAGTCTGTTAGCACCTGACCAACACCCCTAAGAAGTAAAATGAAAAAAACATTGTAGTCAGTATGGGAATGTTTCTTTTCTCTTTAAATTTAATTAATGTATTTTTTTTTAAATACTGTTAAAGCTATAATTTTTGGAAATAGTACAAGACAATAAAAAAACCTTAAAAAACCTAAACCTTGTCTTGTAATACACTAGAAAAAATATCTGGAAAACGGTCAGCTGACTGTAGGAGATCTGACAGTCTAGAAAACAGACAGCCACAACAGGACAGTCCACAGTCAGTTGGCATTCAGCTGACTAAGATCAACCGACAACTTACAGTATCTCTTGGAATCAGCTGTTCGCTTTTACCAACAAACATAATGTATCTAGTGAGCAAACTCTCTTGGATTATCTGGGAATCTTCTAGATACAAACTGAATCTCCAGTTCTCCTGTACGAATAACCGAATCTCCTGGATTTGAGGGAAAGAACTTACTTTGGTTGAGTTATTGGCTTTTCTCCATGAGAAAACTTTTCAATGGTTTTGTGGCTGAAGTGGAGGGGCTCTACTTTTAACGATGCTTTTTTAGGGTTGAGAAGGTAAAATTGGTGATCTACCGGATTTCAATCTTTTTAGGTTTGCATCTTTGATGATGTTGAAGGAAATAGCTTACCAGTGGTTGTGCAGAGGAATAACAACAGCGAGAGCCCAGTCTACTGGAGCTGATGGGTAAATGATTCCTGCAGGAATCAAACTCAGGAGGGCAACACTAACATAACGCTCTCCTTTCCAATGGGTGGACGGCTGAGATGGGGCCAGTTCTACAAAGTAAAACACAATCTCCTCAATTGTACTGAAAAATGGTATCAGGTTAGGAAATCCCAGTTCCATCAAGCTCAAGACTAAATTTTCGTCTCACCCTAAATATAATAGAATTATATTTTTTTGGCTGAAAGATGAAATACAAAGGGCTACGTTGTTGTACAATTTAAACTTTGGCTCCGTCAGTTTTAAATATTTCCTTGGTCTTATACTCAATATCATGTAAACAAAAAATAAAATAAGAGTCACAAGCAAAAAACTGGAACACAACAGCTGCATTGTAGGCTTACAAGATCTTATGATAAATATACTCTGTTCTTTAGCTTTTTCTCTTACTTACCAAGCTCTGCCTTGCGATTTGCAGAAGAATGGACAGTCTTTTTCAGAACCACTGAAAGTAAAAAATGTCATTAAAATTGCAATAAATGAATTCTAATCTAGCAGGCAAAAGAAATAAACAAAAGCTTAAACACAAATTAAACTCTATAGGCTTACCACTTTGAACCCTCGGAGTGCAAGAAATGGTCGACGACGCTAGAGCAGGCCGTCCAAGCAAACTCACTGTAAATAAGCAAATAAAACAGTAAACTACAACTTCAAATTCTTGTTTTTTCTCGAAAATAAAGAAGAGCGCCCACCTAGTCGGCCACTGTTTCTAATGCAAAGACGAGAGTAGAAAATAGCCGCCATCTTGTCTCTTTGCAGTCCCAGCCTTCTCTACGCGCGCGTGCGGCTTTGCACGTATCAAAGCACCAAAAGACTTATGGGTAATACGGACTTCAATTTTTTTTCACTATTTTATCATTTGTTACAGAGGGTAAAAAAAGTATAACAAACACTGCACCATAAATATTTCTATCATTTCACTTACTTACGGCATAACTTTTGATTTTTTTTACTTACTTTTTCCTGAGTTATACTTTCTATCCCACAATACCTTGCAGTAGTTTTGCAAGATGGCGGCACTTCTCAGGTGCGTTAAAGTAGCTAGCAAAGTTTACATCTACTTTCTGTGATTTACTAAGCTAAAAGCCTTATCTGAATTACACAGGAACTCTTCAAGAATTTCTTCAGTGTTAGCTAAAGGATGTTTTCGGCCATCATGCTTGTTAACGCGAAGGTAATTTTGATCTGTGCAACTTTGCACGTATTCCATCTGCAAACTACAGCTTGTGCTTTTTGGGGGATCTTTTCGCAAACTAGTCTTTCTTTTGAATTTTTCAGTATTCCGATTACTACTACGTCGTTGGCTCGTAAGCAAGAAGATTTTTGGACTAAAAATACCCGTCTTAACAGACCAATGTCTCCTCATTTGACAATTTATAGGTAAGCTTGCGTTGCCATACTAAGCTTGAAAGTGTAAATTATGTAATTATGTAATTTCCATTATTAAAGGATATGTTTGTTTGGAAGTAAGGAAGGGGGGGTTAAAATCCTAAATGTAATATTATTAGTAGTTAAATGTTGCTTGATTTGGTAGTTGGTAGGCAAGAAAATATCAGCTTAGATGTTTTCAAAATAATTTTGAAAGCAATAGTTTGTTTTTATGGCTGGTTTGCAGTGTCATGCCATCAAAAATAAAAAACGTAACCATTCAATAAATCAAGTCAAGAATGTTGGTGCCCATGTACATGGGCACCAACATGGCGGCCGTAAAGTAACTAAAACGTCTGTCATCGAGTTCTGCCATCGAAACGAAATGATATTACTCTAGAGCTACCAAACATCGAAATCAATATTTCTTCTAGAGCAAGAACTGTTTAGGTAGCCAAAACTTGAGGAATTACTCATCTTTTGACCTGCTCGAGAGCATTTTCACTCTTTCAATTTAATGTCACGCAACGCACAAACTTGGAAATTCAGACATACTCTGTTGCATAATGAGGAACCCTGTCGGGCTCAAACGTTGCAAAATGTCAAGTTTTTAGAGGGTCTTGCATATGATAAAACTAGAACTTCAGAAGGATTGATATTTTTTTTGTTTTGCAAAACGATGACGTCACATGAAAACCAAGAATTGTTTATTTGTGTTATTCAGACCACAGTTGACTGCCATGCTGTCGATAACTCATCGTGGAACAGGAGTAGCCATGACAGCAGGTAATAATGCTTAGAAAAGAGTTCTTGTTTGCTCTGTGTTGATGGTATTTTTTGACATGCACTTGTTAAATAAGGATTACGGAGGTAGACTACACAGTTATTAGGGTGGTAGTAGGCAAAAAGAAAAGAGTCGGAGAAAATGGGTTCTTTTCACTGGTACACAAAACAGAGTGCTAAATAACAAAGAACAAAGTGCTAGTTTAGTTAATAGAGAATTTATTTAGGAAAACCAGCAAGTAAGCCATGTGAGCTAGTAATCCATGCTGGCTGTAAGGGTAACCACAGGATGTAAAGCATCTTTTTTTGTGGGAGGGGAGGGTGCTATTTGAGCTAACCAGGTACTATTTAGGCTAACCAGACAGTTATTCAAGTTAACCAGAATGACCTGCATGTTGGCTCACACATCTCACTGGGTTGCACTTTACACAGACCTGATTTCTTTGTGTACCTGTTTATTAGCACGTAGCTGAGAATGTGTTTGATAAGCTGAAAGGCAGAGTTCAAGTTACAGCAGTATTATGTTTGTTGTTGTCTTTTCAGTTACTACCACCTTTGCACTTGCTGCCCTGGCACTGCCAGAGAACTTTGAGCATTATTTGAATTTGATAAAGGCTTTGGAAATCCCAGCCATGATCATTTTCAGCGGCAAAACTGTCCTGGCTTGGCCACTCTGCTACCATGCATTCAACGGGATCAGACATTTGGTATGCATTTGTAGACTTCAAGTTTACTTTTGCTGTTAATTTTTATGCTACCAGTAGTTAAGAAATGTATCCAAAGAGTCCCAGACAATGATGATTTAGATGCAGTTTTTCTGTTTCCTTGCTGAAATTCGAATAGTAGTTCATTTGTTGATTTGATACTTTGTTCTTGCTGTTTAACAGGCATGGGATCTTGGATATGGTTTTGACATGGGTGTTCTGTACAAGACTGGCTGGTTTGTCTTCTTCGGTTCCATGGGTGCTGCTGCAGCTCTGGCTTACTTTCTGTGAAAAAAATACCTAGACTTTTTGTATCATCAAGAATGACAGATTTATCTTAAAAAGAGACTGTAAGATTTTAGTGCCTTCATGGACATGGCCTTGATTGTTTTTGAAAATGTCCTGAAAATTTGGTACCAACTAACCTTTCTGAATATTTTTTGTCATCCCCTACTGCTAATCTGTCTTAATTTTAGTTAAGTTTAAAAATTCAGTGAGGTTTTGTTTCAAGGTTATTGAAATACTCTCCTTTTCACTTACCGTCTTTAGGTAATGACAGCTGTATGTAGCTAAGAAATTGATTATTACTGTTGTAAATTAGGTATAATGCTCAATTATTCTGTGAATTAAATTGTGAGAGTTAAACACAAGAAAAGGGATTGAATTCTCTTCAGTTTTGTTTTGATTTCCGCTATTTTTCCAGTAGCTAGTAGGAGAACATTAACCTTTAAGTCTGCCAGAATTAACACCTTTTGAGCTATACTGGGATCCTCAAGACTGTGCCATATAGAGTGAATTTGGTGCTTGCTAACAGTAAGGTCTGAAATGCTAGGGTGAGAATCTGGGGGTATGATGTTACCAGAAGAGGGCACGCTCATAGACTATATGCAATTGATTTTTGTTCCTAAAATTTCTCATGCCATTAGAAAAGTTAAAATTAATCAAATAAGGGAAGAAATAAGGAGAGAATAGGTCAAAACAGGGAAAAAAAACAGTCTTTTTCTTTTTCCTTCTTTCTTTGCCTGTGCTTCACTGCTTGCCACTCTTTCGTTCTTCTTTTTGCTAGGCTTATGATTTAGTCTTCTATTTGCATTTTCAATTCAGTGTCCAAAATTGCCTCACACTCATGTTGGATTGCATTGGCTTCTGTGATGAACAAATAACACTATTTAGTATCCTAGACGATGAATTGGGCAACTGACTGACGTGGTAATCAGTATCAATTATTGCAACAAGAATTGTATTTGTTTGCCTGACAACTAATTACTGGCGGGTGAACAAACATTACGTGTAAGTTGGCTTCCATAATGAGCAAATAGCGCCATATTTACGCCAATGATTGTGCAACTTTGGGTATAACATCCGTTGATTGGATTCCACAGTGAGCAAATACCACCATATTTAGGCATCTTCGAGAATGTATTGCGCAACTTGTTAGTGTGTTTTTGGAAATTGATTTTTGCACCAATAACAGTTGGTTACCCAGCAGATAATTAAAGGTGGGTAACACTCCTTTAATTTGCTTCCATAATGAGAAAATAACACCATGTTAACGGTTGCGCAACATTTTGCTATAAATTTATCAAGGCCCCTAACTACCTCGTCAATGATATAAAAATATTGTTAAGCGGGTCAAAAACCTTTGAGCAAAGATAGTTTACAAGGTTACATTTTGTGAACAACAATTCAGATTTTACTTTTTTCACGAAACCGTCAAGGAAAATGAGCGAAGAAACTTCTGACTGCTTTTGGGATCAGTTTTATGATGCCTCCCAATACATAGACGGAACAAATGATTTTCAAGTAGAGGAAGATGTCGTGCCAAAGATTTCTTTTCAAGGACTCCAAATGGTGAGTGCTGATGAAGGTTACCACAACGACTTTGAATATTTCCAGAAAAAAATTTCTGTCGAACAGTTTTTCATTCCGAAGTTTGAGATGCGATTGACGGCAAATCAAGGAAATCTGAAACAGCTTGCTTCAATCTTGTCCGTAAAACGAACGACGACGAGGCGTTGTATTCGCCCTAAATCTGACTAGTTCCCAGCTATTGCACCACTGAGGAAACATGGAGTCTACAGTTTCCTCCCTTCGTCATCAGGGCACGCTGGAAACGAGGAGATGTTCTTTTTCAGATCACACTGCCAGACATTTTACACGACGTACGTCAGCAACAGCTAAAAGACATCAAGACTCTGATTGGTAAATGTTGAACACTACATATATCTTTAGTTGTTACCAGTTATTTTCATTTACATTGAAAACTTCCAAAAAGAGAAAGAAAACACAGCATGACAGTGCTTGTTATTATTTTATTTTCAAAGCTAATTAACAAAAATCATTGTATTAATATTCTTACAGAAATACATGTAACGGCATGACAGAAAGCGCCGGCAATATACACATTTTTTAATGTGCGATATGTATAGTAATATATGTATTATAATCCCAGTCTGACCTGAAGGCCTATCTTTTCAAAAAGTATTATTTCATTTAAGCAAGAAACAAAATAATTATTGTTATCATTATACTCTGTATATTTATCTCGAGCAAACACAGTTTTAGTTTGGCATTCAACAAAATAATCTGTTCAAGAAATCTTATTGAAATAAAGTCTCAGGTAACAAATGATTGGATTTTCATTGTTTCAAAATGTCGTCGGCAGTTTTTGCTGATCCATTTTGCAAGGTCATACATATTTATTATGAAAACGCGTCCTATCTGACGCGTTTCGCCTATCAGTTTTTAACAAAACGATAAATAAACGCTCAACGTTTTCCTCGAACTGTCCAGAGTGGAGACATTTTAAAAGGGGGACGTAACGTATGAATGTTTTCAAGCGTTTTGGTGGGCGAGAAAAACTGTTCCTAAACGCTAGTGTGGATAGAGAGCATTTTCCACGGAAGCGCCGCATCTTTTCGTAAAACGTATTGGTGTGTTTTACGAAAAACAGGGAACGGCTGTTAAATACTTTTAATTTTCATACGAACCATTAAAAAATCTCAGTGTCGTCCACCAAAAGACAAAACGTAACCGGTCCCCTTGCCCCCAAGTCGATTAGTACCCAACAGTTTACAACCTCGTTCCCAGGGCTTTTCCCTTTGAAATTGAGAGGGGCGGGAAAATAATTTCTAAGGGAAAAGCCCTGGGAACGAGGCTGAACCGCTTATCCACTACACTGCGAGAAGAGTCTCCTTCGATCTTCCTAGGAAAATCGTGAAGAGGAAGGAGTGATAAGAATGATGTGGGGACAGGCCTGCACAACTCCCATCCACGTGTAATAACCAGTGAAAATTAGCTCCGAAGAGTGCATCCTTTAGGGCTGGTTCACACTAGCGACGGAATCGGAAGCGGAGTCGAAATCGGAAGCGCAAGGAGCGTTACGATCCATTGTAAATCAAAAATCGGAATCGTAAGCGGAGTCGGAAGCTCGACGGAATCGGAGTCAGAAGGATTAGAAGAGTTTCTTTTTCGTACTATTCCGCTTCCGCTTCCGTCGCTTCCGTCGTGCCGATTCCCACTAGATCAGAACTTTCTTCCGATTCCGACTCCGCTTCCGTCGCTTCCGTCGCTAGTGTGAACCAGCCCTTAAAGATCTGCCCCTTTTGTACGAGACGACGATAGGGAAGATCGAAGGAGACTCTGCTAGCTGGGTGTTTTTCCCCCTTCAGAAGTCGAAAATACCCTCGATTTCTCTTTCTTTAAGCGTAAATGGGAGCTTACTAGCGCACAAGCACAGGGATGAAGGTGCGATTAGTTTGCATCTTTTGTTAGAAACATTT
>OMLO01003910.1_pt1 | contig 12353 bp, 6 predicted proteins | sample 1674811 | NCBI WGS metagenome assembly OMLO01 (sample SAMN06265003, study PRJEB25207) | coral metagenome | isolation source: Coral host | place: Mexico:La Bocana,Puerto Morelos, Mexico | collected 2008-11-13
CCGACTTCTCGTTGCCTTTGGCAGTTACACTCCGGTTAAACATACAGTAGCCATGGAAAAGTGCACCATTTTTCATGGTATTTACCGGGAAAGATTAAGGATTTTTCATGGCTATATATTAGGTTATACCGGGTTTTTCTCCGGGGGGAGTAGTGGAATAATCCCTCGCTATCAAGAAATAACACCATGGTGTTTTCTTTTTCTAGGAAGCTAGGCAAAAGAAATGACTTCCAGCGAGGAAGTCGTAGTGGTATCACTGATATCTTCGGTGGAAGTCTAATCTCTCAAGCTACTTCATGCTACTAGTACTTCATATCCCATAGGATCCATTATTTTCCCCTGCATTTGCTTGATTTCTATGGTAAAATGTCGGTAAACATACCATACATGGATCCTATGGGTATGGCATGAGGATGTAACATTTCACACATGTACCAGGATGACAAATATGATGACATCACAGGTAAGCTTTAAAAATCCCTTCCAAAAAGCTTCACTGGATAGTGGTATTGTAGGTGGGAATTTCCCAACTGCATCCCATCTTTACATGAAAATCCGTTCAAACAACAGCTGACACCACTACTCCATAGCAACTTAATTTCCAAATGAACAACATTCAATGGTTGACACTGGTCTCTAAACAATCCCGTCCACCAAAAATATTGAGGTAAACCATGGTAAAGCTTGAATCTTACCCTTTCTCCCTAAGAGCCCTTTAAAAGAAAAATACAACGGTTTGCAAATGATTTTGGCAAGGACTCCTTTTTCTGCAGGGATGAATTTGTGGGCAAAATCCCGGGGTAAACTTCTTCGCCGAGCCGCGACCACTGACGCAGAATTCAATGAACTCTCCGACCTGCCATGGTTTGATGCTGGAAGATCCGACTTCACTGCTGTTGATGGAAGAAATCCGGCTAACCAGTTGATATGGTAAATATCCCATTATTTATAGGCTTTTATACATCCCAAGTGGTGCAAGATTCCTTCCATTAACAGTATCTGGCCAAATTATAATCATATTTCACCAACCTAGCACGCAACTGTAAGATCTCTGAGTACATCCCGGCTTCTTAGCAAGATGTATCAACTTGGCGGATGAGCAACTAGCCGCTGCAATTGGAGTTGCAGAAAAGATGAAGTTGAAAACAAAATAATCACAGATTCGAAGCAAAATTGGAATAAGATAAAGTCATCAAGATACCAAGGAGCTGCAACATTGCTCCAATGCTGGGCTGGTGTTCATCAAAAATCTTGTACAATGTGAAACTCTTCTAAAGAAAATCAAATTCAACTACGCAAGAAAAGACGTTGTCTCGCCACACGTGTATGCCATCCAGCTTCAAAATCAGTATCATCACAAGTGAAGTTTTGCAGCAAAACAGATGCCTGTAAGAGTGGCACCTGTGGTGGACCAGTCATTTGAGTATCGAATCTTTGAGCAGCAAAGTGGTTATAGAGAGCTTTGTTGATTTCTGTCTGATGTGGAAATTGAGGTCTACAAATCAAGCCTGGCCTGTAATGGTTCGCCCCCAAAATCAAGATTGTCGTACAGTTCGCTTTCCTAGCAGGGACCAAACGTCTGTCCAGCAGCTTTTCGAGTTGCCCCACGCACCTTTCGAATGCTAGAACCTGCTTCCCATAGCGAATTGTATTGTCATCTTTGACCGCCCACTTCGGAAGAAAAAACCGTCCCTGTTGACCACTGTTGTATATCAAACCATGCTGAATAGCTGTCTGAAACGCAAAAGCCATCTCAAACCATGTAACATCGAAAGTTCCCTCCGGTTCAGTCGGCCATCGTAGCCTTGTAAGCCATTCAAGAAGAGCGTCGCCGTAGGCTGTCGTCCATGTACACAATTCAAGGTTTGTCAAATCTGCTGGATATCTCATAGGTTGCCAGGAATTTGTTGGAGTCCAATCATTCAAAGCATCGAGTTGAGGCCCAAAATTCAGTGCTCCTTCCGGGAGTTTCTTTTGCTGTTTTAACACTTCATAGGCCTTAGCCCTTTCAGCTTGTTGTTTTGCACGAAGAGAAAATTGCTGCGGCAGCAATTGTCTGGTTTCTGCAAAGTGCTGAAAGTCAGCATGTGTTGGTGTTATTTTTGAAAACATCGTTAAAGCATTTTTGGCTGCTTTGTCTGCTGCTTCATTGCCTATCTTTTGCCAAGATGATTCATAACTGTCGTTTATAAGATCAAGTGAATGCGCCTTAACTTTTCGAAGGTCAATGTTCTTCCATGCCTGAGAATGCCACAAAGGAAAAGTGATATCAAAGTTTGCCATAGTGGCAAGCTGACGAACATGAGTTATTTGATTCAAGGTTCGAAAAACGTCAATGGCATATGCTGAATCTGTGTAAACAACAATTGGAAGACCTAAACTGGCAACAAAGGCTATTGCTTGAAGTTCAGCTCTTGGTATTGTTTGGCTTCCTCTACACTCAGCAACTGCTAGTGTATGAAAACTGTCTGGGATTGTCTTAGCTGTTCTGAAGAAATCTACATCGGCTCGACGTTGTTCTGCAGTAACACTTGTTGAAAGAATGATGGAGAAGGCTGCCCTACGATGCCAGGGGTGAGATGGTCTTATACATGAACCATCTGTGAAAACTGTCACTTGAAGATCTTGCGAAACCATATTTTCCATGGTATCTAGGACTGTGTCAAGAGGCTCCGGTGTCGGTCTGTTGGCAAAAAAGAACCAATTGAACTCAAAGTCATCATGCAAGTATATCACTGGAATTTCAAAGTGACAAGGATGGTGGTCTTGCAAAAACGATATCAGTTCTGGATATTCATGACACAAGTGATTAGTCTGTGGGCAGTGCATCAGTCTATGTTCTGTGCTATCTTCTGCATCACAAAGGTCACACGTTTGATCTCTATCTGTGAAATTTTGGGATTGATTAGACATCATGTATGCTCCAGTGATTGCGTGTGAAGCAACTTTTTGTTCTGAAGGTGTAAGTTGATGGATGAGCTTCAAGGTTTCGACTCGGTTCGGCACAGGAAAATTACGCCAATTATATCTAGCCATACCTGTGTGAGTGACATGTTTCAACCAAGAAAATTCCAAAAACTTCAAGATGTCTTCAATGGGACTTTTCAAGATATCGAAGCTGACAATTGTGTCTGTGAAAATTTGTCCATTAGCAGCAAAGGTCCATCCAATGCGATGCAAATTAAATTTTAGAGTTCCGGCTGGACCTCTGACAACACGGTGATCACCAGTATGCTTTGCTACATGTCTGAGAAAAAGGTGTTGTTCTGATGGATCAAATTGCATCAGTAGTTTTCTACACAAAATCAGTGATTGCCGAATGAGGTACAATTCAGGATCGATCACCAATTTAGATAACATCATGACTGCCAAATATGGATTGGAGTTTTGCTTATACGGCACGATACCTTTTGCCATGGCAGATCGAAGTTCCTTAGTCCAATTTTGACCAACTGCATACGTTTCTGTCCCATACAAGGCTTTGTGCATGGCATAGGTACAAATCAAGGCTTTGGAATCTAACGAAACTGGGATACGTTTGAGTCTTTTAAGTTGTGCCAAGGATTCCAGGTGACGTTGCATCTGTGTTTCCCTTGAACTAACTTTGTTGTAGTGTATCATGTATCCAAGCTCTCTGGCATGAGTGACTATCGTTAGATCTGCAATTTGTGGTAGAAGAGTCTTAGTTTCTTTTTCCCATTTCTTCTTACCTGTAGTAGCAGTTGTCCATGCCCAGGTTTTTCCCCAATCTATTTGAAGTCTCAATGAATCTGTATAGTTGATGGTGATTTGGATAGCGGCTAAATTTGAAGCTGTTGTTTTTGTTTTCCAGCCCCAATTGTCTGCATAGCTAAGGGGTTTTGCCATTGTGGCTGCGACATGTTGCTGCCACACCCAACTTAGTGCAAGACATGCTACTACTGACCATGTGTCACCTTCTGGTGTTCCAGTTGTGCTGGGTCCACAACACCAGATTTGGTTTTGGATCTTCCACCACCTTGTATTATGTGACAAAGTGTTGAACCAAATATCAGCAACACCTTTAGGGACCCCAAAATATATCAAAGCTTGATACGATGGCAATCGCGGAAGTAAATTGAAGCACTTGACTAAATCTAAGGTCAGTCCTTGCCATTGAAGGTGGGGGTCATTGTTTAGGTCGTGTGCTTTTTCAAAGTTCCATTGCATGTCAACGAGTTCAAGCTGTGCAGACCGTGTCGGAAGAAAACCTATCAATCCAGGTGGAGCTGTTTGCCCCCAAGTTTTCAGTATTTGCTTGGTTACTACTTTTGTCCACCATCTGTAGAGCATAGGTATCAATGTGATTGGTCTAGTTTGTGCTGGAGTCTCAGGAAGATCAGTTTTTCCAATGGGAATGGTGATTGAATGGGTCCATTCAATTGGCAGCGATTGTCCCTGGATTGATGCAAAAAATATGGGCAAGAACCTGAATGCACACATCTGGAAGGTTGCGAAGTTCTTCAACTGTCCATCCATCTGTGCCTCTTGCTGAAGTTACTTTGGTCGTTCCTATAGCTTGCTTCCAAAGTTCAACATTGCATAGGTCTAGTTCTATTGGTGGTTGTGGTGTACATTGTTCCAAATGTCGGTTGAAATTGCTCCAAACACTAGTATTGGATATACCATCATTTGAGTCTCGACACCAAAATTGGTTCCAATAGTTGTTTAGTTTGTCAGCAATGTTAGAAGGATCACTGGTCAAGTCTGATTGAACAACAAGGCCTTCAGCTGGTATCGATTCGCACTCATCAAGAAACATGATGGTCAATTGCTGTTCATGTCGATTTTGAATTTGTGCTTTAAAGCCGGCGTAGGTGATCAATCGATCTAACCTAAGAGAAATATCGTGAGAAAGCAATAGTGTGACAAGCCCAAAATCATCTTCAAGTAATGTGGCCGGTGAGGAAGTTTCTGACGGCACGAGTGTCAGAGTTGGATTAACAACTTGCTTGACCTGCCGAATTGTGTTTTGAAGGTGATCTTTCTTTTCGTCATACCATTGTGCAAACTTCGAAGTTTCCCTATGTTTCTGACGTTCAAAAACAACTTCTGCATCAATGTCTTGACTCAATGTTTGAATGACTATATCAAGCCACTCTATTGTTGGAAAGTCAAGTGGATAGAACAGAAGGTGTGGGTTGGTCAGGCAATAGCTCGGAAACGAATTGGAAAAGCCTTTTGCCCTTGTGATTGCTCTCCATTCTGCTCGCAACTCATGAATTGTAGATTCAAATTGGTTAACAAGGTTAGCGACTTTCGCAATGCGGTATCGGAAGGACTGCAAACGACGAACTTGCCTTGTCTTCATTTTGATTCTATATGTTACCACCTCAGCTGCTGGTGTATATTGTCCTGCACATGCCTGTTTGATCGGCACTTTCGGTGGAATTTTGGAAATCTTAGGGTCTTTCCCCCGACCAAGATACTTTTTTGGTAAAACTGGTTGTGGGAATCGATCAGGATTTTCTTGATGTTGCTGTTGAATGGATAGTTTTACAGATTCCTCAACTCCCATAGCCCATAGTTTCAGAGCATCTGGGGTAAGAGTGTAGTCTGGCATATCTAATGGCAAATTATTTGCTTTTGCAAAGTCAAAGAAGTTTTTCGCAACTTTGTCACTCTCAGAATCAAAGTGGGTCCATGTCTGTGGTATTCGAAAAATTTGTTTGCAAGGTCTTTGAAATGGATAAGAAAAGCTGATTTCTACCGGATCGTGATCTCCAAAAAGTTTGTCTTTATTCACTGTTATGCCGGTTACATGTTGTATAAGGTCTGGATGAACGAAAGCTTGATCGTTACATGTTGCTTCCCTACATGTGTTGGGCATAACTTCTTGATGGAGTCTTTGATGTATATCAGCTGTTGTCTTATATCCATATTGCATTAGAGCTCGACCTGCATATAGCTTTTCCGGAGGATGGTTAAAATCACCCACAATGATGGTAGGTAAACCTACTTCATCGGCTATTTTGGCTGCGGTTGCCAATAATGCATCTGTTTTGATCCAAGCATCTCTATTTGGTTTTGGATATCCATAGATTGTGATAATATGAATGTGAAGGTTGGTCAATTCGATGATTCCTGATACAATTCTTTTATCATCCACTTCGGGAGGAAGATTGACTCTGGATGGTCTGATTGGCCATATTGCGTGAATTGACACACCTGTTGCTGCTCCACGAAATGCTGCATCTTGACGTGTTGTGGCTGCATGAGGTGCTACTGGTGGTGACCACAAAGAAGCAAAATCATGATGACGGAATGTCGTTGTGGTGGATTGTTGCACCAATAATGTAGCACTTGTTTCAGCTAATGTGATGATATCTGGTTTAAGTTCAAGTAATGTTGACACTTTCTTGTTTACTGCAGTAGGATTGACAAAAACGAGCTTATTTTGATAAGATTCCGAAGTCGATGTGGGACCTGGATTCAAAGCTTCACCAATTCTAGTTGCAATATGAGGTGAAAAATTTCTCGAAAGGAGAGGCAAAATTTGGAGTGGCAAGTTTGCAAAATAACGTCTTGAAAAACTATACATCTGACACGTATCAAGCTGAGATATCCCAAATGGCCATCCAAAGGACGCACAAGTGTGCCACTCTGAAAAGCCAAAATGGAGTTCCCAGATAGCACGATAAAAAGAGTCATATCGATGGTCATTCTGTTGACAACACATGGGATCACTACACAATCCACCAAGTGATGATGGTGTCCAATCTGATGTACACCAAAGCTCAAATATCAACAAGAATGCGATGAAAAAAGATTGGTTTATCCTCCCTGCTTTGCACAAAATGAAGGTACCTAAGGCAAAGAATGTCCCATAACACTGTCCACCGTGACCTTCAAGGAACGTTGTGCCAGAAATCAAGTGCTGATAGTGAATATCGACCCTGCTATTCATTAAGGACTTGTCTCCAAAAATTGGCGGATAAAAGGATGACAACTGTGCTTGTATCTTGAATTGTCTCTCATCAACGAAGCAAGGTTTATGAACCCCTGTTCTGCCCTGGATCTTATTAATGAGGGACATGACAAAACAAATGCATCTAATTTTGCTCATGATTTGTCAATCTTCTGCAATGTCATCGGATGATGACCTGGCCCTTTTGTCGTTTCGCAGAAGGAGTTGTTTCAACTCATCCATTGACGAAGAAATCCGGCTCTCCTGCTGAGACATGGCTTGTGCTAGGCTCGTCTCAAAACTGTGAAGCACTGCTTGTGTATGGCTTGCCTGCGATTGCATCTGTGTTTCAATCTTTTGGAATTTCTCATCCTGCATTTTTGAATTGTCTTTTGCCATGATCTGGAGTTCATGAACTGCCTGCTCCAAATTCTTTATCTGCTGATCATGTTGCTGGAGATATTTTTCAGTCGGACCTGATTCAATCTTTGCTGCAGCAACGGGTGCAGACTGCCAGGGGTCCATGAAAGGATCACCCGTTTTGAAGATTGCTGGGTTCTTAACAGGTGGCACTGTGAGGGCTGCCGCTGTTGATCGTGGACCTGCAATCAAACCTGTAGGGGTATCCATGATCTTTGGTGCCATCTTTGTGATGAGCAGTGGACTTGAATTGAAAAACATAACATCTTTTGGTGGTGCAACTGCAGAATTCACCAACCATGTTTTGGCTCCCAAAGGTTTTATTGGGTGCATTTCCCAGTGATTGCCATCTGCCCATTCTTGCAAAACCTCACGATCGACTCCAAAAGGCAATGCTTGGATTTTGTATGTATCTCCTTGTGGTGTTCTTCGGGGTGGTTCAACTCCTGGATGGAACTTTTCCCACATTTCATCAAAATGGGAAGCTTCAACACGAACACCTTGTGATTTTCGACCCCGAATAAGTCCAGCTGTTGAGGATTGGCCGAGACACATGGCTTCCAATTGTTGAATCGATTGGGGTAACCAAATCACACGCCATTGATCCGATGGTTTGCCGTTTGTTGTTTTCGGCGTAACAAAAAGACGGTTGAAACCTGAACGACGAAGTAGTTTTCTGAGATCTGCTAGCTTGACTTCACTGTGGTATTGGATAGAGGTGGCTTCAGAAGGACTACACGGCTTTGAATCTTTTCGAAAGGCTCTACCAAAAGGACTTCGGATCACTTCATCTAGACAGTCTTTGGCAAGAAGCTGTTTAGAGAAACGAACTGGTGATTTGATTGCTTCTTGCCATTCTTCATGATTGAAGTCTTGTTTCCACATTGTAAAGCTACAAATCTGAACATCATGCGTTTGAACAAGTGTTCCTTCATCAGTAGCGATCGTGACCTGCTTATCTCCAAGCTGGAGAAGATAACCTGCAATAAGGCATTGTTGCCCATCGAGATTGATTGCCGGTGCTACCAACTGTTTCAATGGCAGATTGGGGATATCAAGCTCTCCAACGATGAAAATGCCAATCTCATCAGGTAATAATTTTCCTGCTCGGGAAATCCACTGTTTTGCTGCCTCTGCTGTCATCATGGTTATGCTTGGAACGCATGGGCTAAATTCAGCTGTGATAGGCAACGGATGGCCCTGCATGGTAAGGAAGTAACCCGGCTTAAGCTGATATCTGGAAACGTCAAGATTTCTGATTTCATGTGCATTTTTGTCTGCCCCAAGTTTCTGGAATTTGGCTTTTGCTTTAGCTAGCGTTCCAGTCTTGATGGGGAGATTGATGGAGCACTGTTGACACAAATCTCGAAAGATGCTTTCTTTTTTACTTGGTTCTTCATTGAAAAGAAGTGCTGTCAATCTTGGAATGCCATACTGTTGAATCATGGTGGTTATATTCTCAGGCACATGTTTGAAATTCACTCCATGATCCATGAGTAGTGACGACAGACCTGCATGGACTGCTTGCTTGTGTTCAACCTTCGCGCCGGTGCCTCCAATGATCGGTCTGACGATGTGGAATTTTATGGTTGTGCTGTCACGACCTTGCAACACATCTTCAACACAACCTGCACAAAGCCTTTTGCCAGCCAAACTCATTGATGGTATAGATATGTTGGAGTCCTGCAAGGAGAGTTTCCCATTCAATATCTTTTGCAATGGTAACTTTCGGCTAGTTTCTGGATCCAATTTTGAAATACACATCACAGTTCCCATCTTGGTTCGAGAAAGAATTCAAGAAAGTCAAGACAAGTTTTTCTTCGAGTGCATACCGAAAAATGCTGATGGGAGTTGCAAATGTGGTTCCCCGTGGCTGGAAGATGATCTGCACGCAATTGGTGTCAACGACTTGACGACTCATTGCTCTCGAGTGCTTTTCAATCCATGGAGTATCAATTGCTATATGCCAGAACGTCATGACCTTTGCAAGATCTTCAGTTGCACCCTTGAACTGCAGGACAAGGATGTCAGAATTCGATGGGATCCTCGACTCATATGTTACTTTGGTCATTGCGGGGACAAAATCTTGCATATCATGACAAACACCAATAGCAACTGCATCTGAAAAGACCCTTTTACTCTGTTGAATCGGATGATGCATAATTTGTCCAATCTCATCATACCAATCATGCTGTTCATGAACTGGAAATCTCGAGAGGTCTGGAATTGCTTGGTGTGTTCTTACTTGTGCATATGTTTGGCCTGCGATGTCAAAAATCAGGATTTTCTCATTGATAGGCTGTAAGTTCACTTTTTGTGCATACAACGAATCATGTGGTATCGGCAAAAGACATCCTGATTCTATTTGTTCATCTGGGTCAAAAATTGCATCATCTGTGAACCCAAATTGGGTGTATTTTCCTGCATGGATCAATGCAACACGATGTTCCCACAACTGTGTGATGGCTTTGACCGGCATTTGATGTAGTATGCACAACGCCGAATAGTTGCCAGGTTCAAGCAACGGTGTCACCATGTGGATCACATCAGGGGTTGGTGGGATATTCACTAAGAATGTTTGAAGATTGTTCTGCAAAACTTCATCAGCACATTCAAAGTCTGATTCGGATTGAACTGATTCATCGCTCATGATCTGATAATCATCGATTTGAACAGACAATATTTGGGAATTCAAATGCATCTGTTCAGTAGTTTTTTCGACGAACTTTTCAACAAATTCAGCTGTTTGGATTTTTTGTTGAATTTGATAGTCTAGAGAATCCGGAATTTGATCTCCTGGTGATTCGATAGGAGAGTTGGCTTCCTGCGGAAGTTCCTCCGGATCTTTGCACGGCTCAATCGACATCGGAATCGTTGGTGTGATGACTGGATGAAATTCTTGTGCAAGTTGACTATCGATCGGGATGCATCCAAGTTCAAAATCGAAATAGCAATTCTTTGGCCAAGAAACTGCATTTGGTGTTCCCCATGCCAATTCTTTTGCAAGGATTTGAACATATTTTTGAATCGGCTCAATTTGTTCATCTGTTCCTAAATACCATGCAAACTTATCATCATGGACCTTTGTCAATGTTGAAGTCATTCTTTTCCCTTCAACTCTTGTTAGGATATCTTCAAACGTGTGACGAATCGGGCCATAGATGTGATCAAAAGCTGCATAAACTGCTGTGAGTGCATGATGTTGCACGATGCAATTTCCAATTGTCTGCCATGCAATTTCTTTTGGCCGGAGGAGAGACATGGGTTCAATCTGCATATGCGCAATGACGAGTTCAGCTGGCTTCCACCATCGAAATTTGCATTCTTCTGCAGTGAAATGACCAAACAGTCCACGGCTCCTAAGGAGATCATCTCTTAGTTCATGTTGTCTTCCATATGCAGCCATTACTACCGGCATCTTATTTTGCAGTGGTGTTGCACGATAATTCAACAACTTGTTCTTTGCCCAGTATGGTGCATGTAATGGAAGATACGAAACATCCATGTACTTCTGAACAACTGATGGTGAGATCATGAACTCAGAAATTTCTTCAGGTGATGATTTCATGTGACAACCCCAACTCATGAGATTATGTTTTTTGATCTCCCATTTCGGCCATGTGAAGGACTGTGGTGATTCTTCAATGCGTTCAATGATGGCTAGCCATCTAGGTCTGACACATGGTGTTCTTTCCTGCACATCCACTACTGCCTGATGCAAAAAACGATATCCACACCAATGCACTACCTTGCAGAAATCTGAATACTGCTGATGCATCGAAAAATTCTTGACATTTTCGAGTAGGATGATTGAAGGTCTCATGACCCTTGCTAATCCCATACCATGCAACAGAACTTTTCCATTGTCATCCATGAAACCTTGACTCCATGCAGCCCCTGTCCATGACTGACATGGAAATGAAAAAGTCCAAATCTGTGGATTGATCATCGAAACCGCTTGACGCCATCCGTTGTGTTGAATGGAAGTGCAAATTGTCGTTGACTTGTGGTCCCAACTGCACATCTGGAAGAAACTGTGTTCGATGATTGGCTGAATGTTGTGCTGCTGCTGGCAACATGTGATCAATACCAATGTGAAAATGATATGGCCATCCATGTTCATGCGCAATTTTGAAAGCGTATTCCCATCCGCCATACCCTCCACAACACAAATTCAATGTCCAGTGTGCCGCAGTTGATCCTCGATACCATGTTGAAATGAAAGAACTTTGACTCGTCTTCAAATAGAAGATATTCTGAATTGTGTCATTTCGATCGAGTTCAAAATCGTAAAGAAGGACCTTCGTCGATTGCAAAACTTGTTGAGTAACATAGTCATCGCAATTGAAAACAACTGTCGCCCCTGTTGATACTTCTGGAAACCACTTGCAGTCACCAATTTGATCGATTCCACCCCATGGTACATCCAAAAGACTTGCTGATATCATACCATTTGTGATAGTTGGATCAGCTACCAACAAATTTCCACGACCCCTCTCTCGTAAGATATCAATGTTGTCGATGGTGTACTTGGATAGAATATCAGATATATCAGGTGCCATCACTAACTACCAAAACCCGTTCGCAACCCTAGTTGACGGGGCCGCCCCGTGCAGGCCGGATTTTGAGCCCTGTTTCACCAACCTAGAGTTCCCTGAAATTAAGGGGACCGATCTCCCTTCCAAAAATGCTGCCTTTTTTTTGAGTTTTTTTTTTGGTCTGGTTTCTGTGAGGTCCCCAAACTATAATGTGACGTCAACTTTTTTCCTCATAGAAACAACTTTGAACTTGACAATTACACAGTTCGGAATAAAACCTTTGGAATAACGCCTGGTGACGGTTGCATTTAGCGACGAAAACTGAAATTCAATTCTCGCTTGAATGCCGAGTTCAACTGAGTTCAACATGTTTTGATGTTTCACGTTTCAAGGTGAAACAAAAAACATACAACGAAGGATGGAATTGGAACAAATCTCTCAAGAAGACAATGATACAGGTAAAATCTAAA
>OMLO01003911.1_pt1 | contig 12349 bp, 7 predicted proteins | sample 1674811 | NCBI WGS metagenome assembly OMLO01 (sample SAMN06265003, study PRJEB25207) | coral metagenome | isolation source: Coral host | place: Mexico:La Bocana,Puerto Morelos, Mexico | collected 2008-11-13
AATAATAATAATAATAATAATAATAATAATAATAATAATAATAATAATAATAATAATAATAATAATAATAATAAAAATAAAAATTTCCAACTTGGCTTGAAGCCTGTTGAGGCCTGTGTGGACATGAGAGTTAAATGGGACTGGATGAAATATAAAACTCGTCAAGAAAGTATTTCGTACAGCAAATTAAAGGCAAAAGAAAGGCGGGAAAAACTCCAAACGATTCAAAATAAGCTTAAAATATGCGAAGAGAAAATAGCAGAATCGCCGACAGATGAAAATCTTGTTAATCTCGAAGCGGTTAAAGCGGAGTATGAAAGGGAATATGACTACATTAGAGGCTACCACGGTATTATGACAGCTATTGACTTTGAAAAAGCCTTTGATTCGGTTAATTGGAATTTTCTCCTTAAATCTCTGGAAACTTTCGGTTTTGGTGAATGCTTCATAGCATGGATAAAAATGTTTTATAAGAACATATCGAGTTGTGTAACAAATAACGGTTTTTCGACTCCTTTTTTCAATCTTAAACGTGGGGTCCGCCAGGGCGATCCACTATCACCATCGCTTTTTATAATAGTTCTCGAATTACTCGCAATCTCTGTCCGCAACAACGATCAAATTAGAGGCATTATGGTGGATGGAAACGAACTGAAATTAGTCGTATTTGCAGATGACATGACATCATTTGTTCGTGATAAACAATCGCACCTTGCCCTATTTAATACAATTAAGTTATTTAGCACATATTCTGGCCTTTGCTTAAATCATGATAAAACAGACATTCTCCTGCTTGGAAACATGGAAATGAAATGTTCGGACCTAGGTGTAAAGGAAATAAGCAAAGTTATTAAAATCCTTGGCGTTCATTTTACTCATAATTACTCGCTTTTCTGTAAAATGAATTTTGAAACCATTGAGAAATCTCTAAAAGAATCTTTAAAAGGCTGGAATTAGAGAGGTCTTACATTGTTTGGAAAAATTCAAGTAATCAAGTCATTCGCTATACCGAAAATTTTATACCGGGCTTCTCTCATCTCAACCAAAAAAGATTTCATTAAAAGAATTAGTCACTTATTATACTCATTTATTTGGGAAGGAAAGGACAAAGTCAAGCGTACGGCACTCATAGGGCCTATGATGAAGGAGGTTTGAAAATGCCTGATGTAGAATCCATGATCAGCGCTCAAAGAGTACTTTGTATTAAGAAATACTTGAATTCCAACACAGCTGGTTGGAAGTTTTTTCTGGACTTCTACCTCAAAAGGGTCGGAGGCAAATTTTTGTTCCACTGCAATTTTGATAATAAAAAATTACCAGTAGATCTCCCAGATTTTTACAAAGAATGCCTCCTGGTCTGGACCTCTCAAAATGAGTTAAGCCCTTCCTCGCTTTCAGAGATAACAAATCAAGTCTTATGGAACAATAACCTTATATGTATTGAATCTAAATCAGTATATAATAAAAAGCTAATTGACGCCGGACTAGGTAAGGTTGGCGACCTCTACGACGAAAGGGGCGGGTTTAAATTGGAAAAGGAGCCATTGCGGTCATCTCTCTCGCCAGTCGATCACTTTTTTATCTTCCGTCTCTTCAACGCTCTACCTCAAGATTGGCGCGGGCAACTAAAATGGAATAAGATCTCTATTTTCGTAAACACACAAAGGCAGTTTCCAAGCGAGTTTTATTTCCGTTTAGAAGGAACGAAACGTACCCTTGACAATTTGAATTCAAAATCGTTGTTCCAAAGTTTTGTAACTAAGATATGCAGCAAGCCGACTGCTATGAAGAAATATGATAACCTTTTTAATACAGACACCTTTCGATTCGACTGGGAGAAGATTTACCTACTGCCTTTTAAAACAACTCTTTATACAAAACTACGAGAATTCCAATATAAATTACTAACCAGAATAATATATACAAACGACATGCTATTCAAATTTAGAAAAATTGACTCTCCGTAGTATTATTTTTGTGAAGATGAGCCTGAAACTTTAAAACACTTCTTTTTTTACTGCTCAAAAGTGCGTACTTTCTGGGAAGAGGTAAACCTCCTGCACTGTCTTGCAATGAGAGGTGTCGGAAGATCAATCTTAATCCTGTTGTAGTGGCTTAACATACCAGTATAGAGCGAAAACGTTCTTCACTAAACTGTTGCTCACTAATGCTAAACCGACTGGTAAAATAGTGTACTATACTCTGACAATTTTGACTGCTGCTCATACTGCGGGGGCAATCGCCCTATCCAAGACCAAAACACTCGATATGACGCCCGAGTGGATGCTCTTCGAGCATCTAGTTTTCAGGCTAACTTCGTGGGTTTGAGAGATAGATCAAATTAACTAGAACAGTTTGAGAGATAGATTAAACAACTAGAACACTTGCGAGGGCCAATAATTAAAATCAGGCAATAAAATGTTGTATAGCCGGTCCAATACTTTCTAAGCATTCTTTTTTTTTTTAAGAGGTAAGATTAGTTTGAGGTCTGAACGTTTGGTTTGACACTAACAGGGAAAGGGTTTATCCCACTGAGTGATATTCATTTCAACCCACTAGACGAAACAATGACCATAACAAGTTAAGGCTACCATTCTCTTTCTTAGTTGTCGTACTTACTTCACCTGCCCGCCAACAAAGTTCTGGTATCGTTCGTTGAACTCGTTGTGTACCGTGGTGAGGAAAAATACAAGGGCTGTGGAACAGATACCCATCCCTGAGGTACTGGGCAGAAGTACAGCCAGAGGACGCGTGTTATCCATGGTCTTCTCACACAAGTCCGTTGGGGGACGAAGACGCCCTGGTCAAAGACAAGGACAAGTAAACAGTAGATGTATTACTTCCACCAGTAAAGCACATATCAAAATCAAATCACATGACATCCTTAGCTTACTGTAGAACTTCAAGGGTCGATTTTGTCCAAAATATTTTTTGCGCCAAATTTAAGACTACTCTATAATATAAATTTTCTTTAAAAATTATTTGAAAAACTTAAAACGCGTATGCATTATCCACAAAACGCGATTTTTAAACAAGTCAACGATCCGCAAACTGTAATAACTTAGCCTGTATCACAGCCGCCTCTCCTCCGATTTTTTACCGGGGAGAGGCGGCTGTAACACAGGCTATAACTCAATTAGCATGTTTCAACCATCCAGTTCAGAAATAACTATTTTCGCGGGCTCTTATTTCGCTTCTTTGCGTCTTGCAATTCTTCACACTTATATCTTCACTTTCGTACGGTCTTCACGTCCTCAAATTTGAATACAAGCGCGAATCGTAAGACAATTTCGTCGCTGCCCTCTTGTGGCACACAAGGGGATTGCCGCGGAATTACTGGCGAAATTAATCGTTGATATCTGACATGGCAGCCTTTTCAGATGGTCCTATCGTTTGCTTCTAAAAACGTTCTAGTACAACAAACAGAATAGTAGTTGTATGGGCTCGTATAGACCGTATTTGACAGGTGCTGTTATGCAAAGAAGTTCTATTGTTTCCTTGAGTTTGACGTATCCATGGCAACCAGAAGCCCCACCCCTTCAGCACAGATTTATCACTTCCCATCCCATGTATATACGATCATTAACATGTTGGTGGTTAGCGAGCGATTGAATGTAGTCTTGAAGTTAAAAGGGTAACAAATCCTAGTAACTTCTTGGTCGAAGAGCAGGCAATAGCAATAGTATTCCAGTCAGTTTGGATGTCCGCGGTAATACAAAGGCTGGTAATTCAGTTTCGAAAATACGTTCATTTTTGTGTTTAAAGGCTTGGGCTTGCCTACCAAAACAAATCTGAAAAAATGTAATGTTATTTTCGGACTCTACAGTTTATTAGCTTCACGGTGATATTTAGTTTATCGCTGCTCACACAAAACGAATTTCCCGAAGGCCTACAGTAACCTTAAAGTGTTCCCTATTCATCTTATCCATTTAGAAATAGTACTAGTTTTTGGTAATCAGAGTTCGACATGCTAGTTAACAACGTGCAGGTGTCTGCCTGGAGAATACGTTAACTGACTTCAATAAAAATGAGTGTGCTTAATGATGTATCCAAACCGGCATACCTTGCTGCTCAAGACTTAGCCGCACATGGTTCCATGCATGGTTAAAGCTGGCAATCAATGACGCCAGTTCATCTCTTTCTGTTTCTGTAGAGAAGCACACAGAGACGCGTAAGTGCAATACAGTAGTAATTTAGTAAAATAGTAATAGAATTTATTTATCCTTTGACGCTCTACTCACTGGACGAAATCTTTTGGAGAAAATCTCGTATTTTGATGTGCTCTGCTTCCGCTCTGTCAATTCGACGGTGAAATTTGTCCATCAGAAGGCGCTGTAGTTTTACAATGTCTGGCAGGAAACGGAGGGCGCGGAGTTTATGTTCCTATGGGTAAAACAAGGCCACATGAACATTTATAATTTTTTTTAAGTAATCACTTGTTGCCACATAAACTTTACAAGGTAAAAGTATGCTGCAAGTTTCCTTTAGACTAGATAGCTAAATCATATACCTTAGTTTTCCCTTTGGGAACATTCAAGTCAAGAGTTTCCCGCTTCCGGTTTTTTAGGCAATGTGTTATGGGATATGCGCTCCAGAAAAGTGATCACCGACTCGCAAATCTCCGCCATTACGGCTGAATATTCGTTCAGCTTCGCGTCTGTTTACCTTTTATCTTGTCTTAGTTCTCTGTCTTTAATTCATCTGCTACCAATCCTAATCAACTATATATGTCGTACGGTTTTAAGTGACGGTTTCCGGATAATTTTGAGGGAAAAACTACATTTAAAGTCGTGATTTCAGGCCAAGAATTTCTGACCGGCTGCAATGAGTTCTGAGGAGTTGGAGGAGTCTCTAACTTACGATGAAGTGAACTCTTGGTGCTCTGACGCTCTGAAGCTTTATTGCCGTCAACGGGGCTTGAACGTTTCCGGAAGCAAGCAAGCTGCTTGCTCGTGTGTTTTCAGCCTCGGAAATGGGAATTTCTGTCCACCCGACTGCTGAAGAAAGGATCGCAACCACTGCAGACAAAACAGCCGTGCAGCCCAAGCAAATCTCTGAGATGGTTTGGAAAGAATCTAAGCTCAATAAAGGTAGTTGCATTATAGATTTTCCTCACAGGAGCATAGCCAAAATATCTCATTTAGTAACCCACTTCATGAAAATTTCAGGAATCAACAGTTTTCCCTTTAATGTAGAAAAGTCTCAATTTTTGGCACTTGCACTGATCGTAAAGGAGAGCCAACCAGACCAACTGTTGACAGAAGACGCTCACTTTGAGAAGAAAAAAGGGTTGTAACTAACACAACTGAATGGCGGGTAAAATTATATGATGGCCTCAAAGATGCAGTGCCTGACTAAAGTTTTGTGATGTTGCAAAATGCTGAGCATATGGAAGAAATATATAGGCCTGTATCAGTTCCCTCTGTTAGTGATGTTTTGACTGCAGAAAAAGTAGTAGAAGTTGAACAGGCCACGGTGGGACAAGTAGGGAATCCTTTGCGGCATGCACTCGGCAAAGGAAGGATCACTGCTTCCAATTTTTATAAAGTTAAGACAAAAGTGGAAAGTTTGAGAAAAGCTGGAACAAATTCTGTCAGTGCTAAGAAACTTTGGCCAGTTTGATTAGTGAGTACACACCACTAAAAGATCTCTCTGCATTAAAATATGGCCGGGAAATGGAAGGAATTGCTCTGGCCTTCTACCTCGAGATCTTAATAAAAAAAGATGTTAAGCATCGTGAATTTGGACTATTTATTCATCAGACCAAACACTTTCTAAGGGGCATCACCCGATTTTTTAGTGGAATTCCCTTGCTCTGGAAAAGGAATCCTAGAAGTTAAAATGCCCTTTCTGAATTGCAAATGATATCCCCACAGACTTAAATTTAGATTATCTTGTAAAAAATAATGATGAAAATAATGATGAAGTTACTTTAAAGAGAAAACATTCCTACTATGCTGACGTTCAAGGTCAGTTGGGAGTAACCAAGAGAGAATGGTGCCATTTTCTAGTATATACCACGAAGGGTACCATCTGGAGCGCATTCAACTATACAAGGATTAATGGCTCTCACTGCAAGATTCTTTAAACTGGTCACGTTAATACTTCAAAGTGAAAGCAATAAACCCATGTACAAATGAACAATCATCTATTTTAAAGCGGACAATCGTATATCACATTGCAGCCATTGAACACAAGAAATACGAGTATTATTAATAATAGAGTGATATGAAGTCCTTCCTTGGGGGCTGGATCACCACAACATTCTCAATGTACTGAGGATGTCCAAAATTCAGCTCTTGTTGTCAGGTGTCCTCTGCATTTGGCAAATTACTTTTTTGCAAACTGGTGTACATCAATGCTAATTATATACTCAGTTACCCATATCATTGAAATTCCACAAATAATTTATATATATATTTATATATTTTCCCTGACCCACTACGGTGGTTTATAAGTTATAGCAATATGAGAATGCTCCAAAATTGGTCTATATTTGTAAGACTAAATGCCCACGGAAGAGCGCCCCTCGCTTGTTAGTATTAGCTCCTACATGCCAGAGCAAGGAATCTAGAAAGATGACTTGATTTACTTTAATTTGTCACGCCACTTTTTTTGCGCATTTATACAAGCCGTGGAAAACGGAAAAAGCTTGAATGGTGGCTCGCAGTCGCAGGTGTGTCCCGTTCAAACATTGCAGTTCAAACAGTGCAGGTTTGTTTCGCCAATGTATTCAACCTTTTCCGCTGTTTGGGCAGCCAACAACAACACAAGTCCGGTACCCAAATCCCATATTTAGAGGAGAAATCAAAACAGAATGATTACAGACTTGAAACATTTCGCAAGTAAACAGCCCTCTCGAAACTCATAGAGTTTTATCGCATTGTTTTTTTCGCGGAAGACATAAGTAGCCGAAAAAGGGATTGACTCACCAGTTTATAGAATTCCTGACCAGTATAAAAGGCGTAAAGGAAGTATTCCAGTGGAAAAAACTGCATAAATAAGAGGCAAAGAAACGCGAAGCTGAAACGAATATTCAGTTATGGCGGAGATTCCGAAGTTGGTGCTCACTTTCTGGAGCGCCGGAGAAAAACCGGAAGCGGGAAACTCTCGATGCTTGTATTAACTAAAAATCTTTACATACAAGTAAGTCGCACATTGTGCACTGAAAGTTTGCAAAGGATAACTTGCTGCATTAGCGAAAACTGAATACAATTTAAATTGGTTTACCTGACGTAGAAATTCTGCCAGTACTTTGTTGCTTTCAGGATCGTTCGACAACACCTCCTGTTGAAAAGTGTGCGAGAAGTGATCCAGTGTAACCTGTGTCCGGTACCTCCAAAGGGCGGGACAGGTGGGAGGGACACGGTCAGTCAGGGCCTCAGGAATGACATCCACCTCGTAAAGCTGGCGCATCAGGGGGTTATTACCTGAAAAAAAGATTAACATCTTGCCTTAATATCAGGGCTTCACATAAACCTTAATTAGTCTCTGAGATAGAGGAATGATGTTGAACAGGTTTTGAAGAATAATAAACAAACAACAATAGCAAAACTGGGAGAACGGTTTCATCTCCCGGGGAACGATGGTGCGTTTACACCACATCAAAACAAGTTACGTCTAATTACAAGTAAAACATTTTTTACGATCAATAATTCACACTCCAACAGTGACCACTAACTTTGCAAATTCAATATGAAAACAGCGGGCTCAGCTATGACCTTCCAAGTCAACACACATTACTGGTGCTGTCTGGTTATGCATACATGACTCTTATAACTTACCAAGTCGCTTGTCACCAACCAACATCTGCAAACAACGCTGAATCTTCTCTTCAAGGTTCTTAACAAAGAGGGAAGAAATCAAATCAAGATTCAAACTAACGTACAGAGTTCAAAACGAAACTGCAAATGATCGTACGTACTGTTAACACTGGAGTCACCACACTGGCATTGAAGGCTGTTTCCCAGTCTCTTCGAGACTCTTTAGACTTCAGATCGTAGGCGACGTTCATGGCTTGGTGTGCTGCAATAGTCATTTAGAAACGGTTAACACTACTTTACTCGATCAGGATCACCATAAAACAAAAGTTCCGTGGTCCCTCCCTCTCCGCTGTTTATCTTGGAATATGTTCTGTATGTAAAATTCACCTTTCTGTAAGAGAAAGCTTGTGAAGAAAAAAAAAAGAAGGAAAAGTCCCTGTGTCTATACTGGCCGTGTACAAACAGTTAATTATTATTGAGGCATGACTCAACAACGAGCTCGAAAATACTGCCCTGTTAATCTCTATATCGTTTCGTAACATGCAAACCAAATCAACCCTTGTGATAGTCTTAACTGAGTGTTAAAAAAACTCATCCAGCCTGGCTGCAGCCACTAAACAACAAAAAATAAACAAATCTGCAAAATTTGTTACGTTTCAAAACTTACGATTTGAGAGGTATGCAGTCATTTGTACCAGAGTCATATGAAGGCAGAGGACTGTATCGTCTATGCTTCTTCCCAAGCTACTGGCGAGAAGTTCTACATCCAACCGCAAGTGATCCCATAAGAAGCGCGGCAACGCCTCAGGAGGAACTCTGGGATTGACGAGAGAACAGATGCCCTATACAAAGAAAATCGGAAACGGGTTACATACATACAAATCCAATATATTTTGCTTAAATTCAACGATTTAGCTGCCTCACAAAGGCCGTTTTCCAGGAAGATGCAAGCGGTTGGAACAAACTGACAGGTTAACACACTCGTATTACTTTTGCACACGAGAGGACTGAGGACGAGTCAGAAGGAACATAAAGAACTCAAACTATCTGTATGTCTAGATTGTGACGACGACAAAATAGACTTACATATTGACAAACAATGAAACGAGCAAAGAAATCAGTGTGTTTGACACCCACAGAACAATGAAGGCGATTCGACTAGTGTAATATCGCCCACAGTACGTTTCATGTTAATCAAGAAAGTTGTAGGTACACTAAAAATTAATACTGCATTAATGTTTCTTTCCTTAAGCTATGAAACCCCCGGTGTTTTGCGAGAAAGACTGGTAGCTCTAGTAGCCAAAGAGCCTCGGGATCGAGACTCTTTGAGCAGATTCTCAAGAAAAAGAAAAAGGGAAATGCAAATTTTAGAAACTCCTTGTCAACAAGTTCTCCGAAGTATGGTTATTCAAGTGTTTTTGCCAGTTTTAACCTCAACGGCAATAGCAAAAGGCAAAGGAATTTAACGGTTTATTAAAAAGCTAACCTGTGGATGCCTGCAGGCCCCCTCGATCATGGCACAGTGCATAAGAATCCTTATGATACCAACAACTACAGGTGACAAGTTCCGTTCTGGAGCAAGACTTTTAGGTCTGGCACTAGGATGGCCAAGCACGTGGCCTTTCATGGTACGATCAGCTCTATAAACAAAAAGATAGCATGATAGGAAGTTGTCATCTGGTTTGAAGAGTTAATCGGTAAAGAGAGTTTGGTTGCGGAAGGAAGGAAGTCAGTTAGTCAGTTACTTGGACGGTACAAGAATTGTTGTCAAACATTCAGATAGCAAAAACTATAGCCAAATGCCATACCTCTGCGCTGGAGCATTTCCTTGAGAGAGTTGATATCCTGCACCGCCGATATTGACTTTGCACTCTGGGCAAACCTTCACCTCCACAGGCCGGCCACACTACGACAAATACATTTACAACTCTTAAGTCTAACACTTAATTTACATTTCAATGTCTTGAAAGAAATTGGCAATGACTGAAATTGTTTGATCACGGGCTAAGAACACCAGGCATAGCAGCCGATTTCACGTCGAAACAAGACTTGAGTGAGATCGCGACTACAAGAATGAAAACTAGGAATTCCTTTATTGAAAGCATGTATATAAGACTATGCGCGTCCTTTGTGCCTGGGTCATTGACGGCAATGTTTCCGTTAAAAAACGGCTGGACTGATAAGGTGTTGTAGTGAATAAGAGGTGAGTACTACTTACATTTCCTACGTAGTAGGGGTGTCCTTTTGGGCACTCTGCAAAAAGAACAGTAAACCAAATCAGTTAACATCATAAAAGCCCTTCCTCTACAACTTCGTTAACGGTTTTTTTGAATTGAACAGAATAGCTACTTACGATACCAGCTACCAGACTCTCGCATTCCTGCCATTGCTTCTTCAAGGTTGTCGTCAGGCATTGTTGGAAAAAAGGCATTCTATGGGACGAAAAAGTAGAGCCCTGTCAAATATCTTTTTTTAACTTTAAAATAGCTCAGAAAGTACACGTTTTAACTGGCCGACAGCTATGCTTTTGTAACTATACAGAACGTTTTGCCCTGGGTTCTAATTTCTTTAGTCACCGAAGCAGCCTGGCACATTTCTCCCAATACGACACTGCCTAGCTGATTGCATTAATGATAGTCAGAGTTGATGGGTAAACGGAAATACAAGCTTCCAAAGTTGCGTGAGCTAAGTTCAAAACCAATCACAGCAAATAAGTGCTCGTCCTCACAATTTACGTATTCTCTATTTCGCTTCACCATTCTAATTTCTGTAATTCATTGTATTAAAATCAGTTTTCATAAGCGCACCATCAAGGCTGTAGGATTGTCCATCAACAATCGCAGTGGTTCACACACGGTCATCTGGTTAATGCACTGTAATACTGCTGTGGTATGAATAACAATTTCTGCCAGGTTCTGTTCCAGGGCTGAGCGACCAGGAGCTACACGGACGCCTGGAAACCCAGCGACACCTTGAGTGTTGTCCAGAAGTTGGGTGGCAAATGGTTGGGCCTGAAACAGTTTTAAAACAATGAAGTGAACATGCAGCCTTTTAGTAGAGTTCCACTAGTGTTCTAATGCAAATCCTGATATCTGATTGGCTGAACCATTGCACACTATCAGCCATTAGTGTGCAATGCTTCGGTGTGTTCGACAAAATTGCAATGTTTCATGTCTCTCCAAACTTTGAAAACATAGTTTTCAAACAAATGAAAGAAGAAAAAAATGAAAGAATTAAAGAAGGGCATTTACCGTTTGTTGAATTAAAAAAGCTCGAAATCTTTGAAAGAAACTGATGAACGCGCGCACATAACTGCAAATGTCAAAATGGCGAGGTTGCAACTTATGCCAAGAATGACTGGCCGTTTATAGATGATTTTTACAAATGATTTGACTAATCTTAATATTTTTAATGTAGTTTGAGATACACAATTTTTAACGTATTTGGCCGTTTATAGATAATTTTTACAAATGATTTACATAATTTTAATATTTTAATGTAGTTTAGGATACACAATTTTAATATATCTGTAGTTTTTAGTTAAGTTAATATATGTGCCAGTTTTTGTAGTATTTATAGTAAGTGAATGGTTTTAATAAAGTTAGTTAGTTGTCCACAATTAGTAGAGGGGGCTTTTCCCCTCAGCTACTCCTTTTGACACCTTAATAAAGTAGTAGTAGTAGTAGTAGTTGTTGTTGTTGTTGTTGTTGTTGTTGTAGTTGTTGTTGTTGTTGTTGTTGTTGTTGTTGTAGTTGTTGTTGTTGTAGTTGTTGTTGTTGTTGTAGTTGTTGTTGTTGTAGTTGTTGTTGTTGTTGTAGTTGTTGTTGTTGTTGTTGTTGTTGTTGTTGTTGTTGTTGTTGTTATTATTATTATTATTGGCAATTTAGTCCGCGCGAATTCTCTAAAGCGTGAAGTTTAATACCGAGACCAGAAATAATTGGAATCGTTGTTTGAAGCAAATTTCAGTTAGAATTCGCTCTCGATTTCTATGAGGCGATAGTTGATTCGGCCTTTGGCTTCATCAACTATCACCTTATAGAAATCTCGAGCTCATAATCTAATTGTTAAATGGTTGGTTAAAAGCTGCATGTCTAATGCCTCATACCACAAGAAAATGTCACAAGCAGACGTTCACAGGAAAAATGTTTCGTTTTGACTCACCCTGGCAGAAAGATGGGCGTCATCCTTTAGAAATTCTTGAAAGCATTGGTGAGCCTAAATCCGCAAAAAAGAACAAAGAGATAATGACTTGACAGTGAGACAATGAGAACGCACGTTAGCTTGAGATGATATGTAAAACTATTGATACTAGATGTGAGAAACAGCCATAACTGAGGAATGATAATGACTCCCACTAGAAGTTCTGGATTTCCTATGTTTTTAGCAGAAAAAATAAAATTATATAAAATAATATAATATGTATAAAATAAATATATCTTATTACATATATAGAGAGAATTTTATGCGATAAACGTAGCAAATAGAATTCTATATTTATATTTCACATGCGAAGAAATCGATACGTCCAATCAGCGTCGCGTATAGCTTTCTTCACATGTGAAAAATATAGTCGTTCGCATTGTAAG
>OMLO01003912.1_pt1 | contig 12349 bp, 14 predicted proteins | sample 1674811 | NCBI WGS metagenome assembly OMLO01 (sample SAMN06265003, study PRJEB25207) | coral metagenome | isolation source: Coral host | place: Mexico:La Bocana,Puerto Morelos, Mexico | collected 2008-11-13
CTTCATAAAAGTGTTGATTTGTGACATTTTTTCGGTCAAGACCACCATCGGCCCATTTGTCAAGTTTTCAAGATGAATTCATGCAAAGCAAGTAAGGGTTTGGGAATCGCCCAGCCCCAGAGATGATGTTCTAATGGGGACTAGAGTGTGTTACTAACATAGCCTGTGTTTTGCAGGAGCCTGAAAAAAAGGAATCTCAAGCTCTGGTTGCTGCAAAAGATGTTGCTCAGGACGTTTGGTGGGTTTGTGATCAAAAGAGAGTTTGCTAACATAGACCTAACTTGGTAACATGTAGCCTAGAACCGACATTGAGAAAACAACATCTCGTGTTGTACCCTTCCAAGAAATGATTGAAAAAACTCAGCTCATTTTTTTGTTTAAACTCTCTTCATAAAAGTGTTGATTTGTGACATTTTTTCGGTCAAGACCACCATCGGCCCATTTGTCAAGTTTTCAAGATGAAGTCATGCAAACTAAGTAAGGGTTTGGGAATCGTCCAGCCCCAGAGATGATGTTTGAATGTAGACTAGAGTTCTTTTCAGGGAGATACTAACATGGCCAGTGTGGTGTGACTTCCAGATACCTCTTCCATTGCCAGGAAGCGTTGAAGCAGCGTGCTCATCATTGTGAAGCCGGAAAGGCAGGCGGAGAATGGATAAAACATTTTTCCCCAAGTCTTCTTGAAAGATTGGGCAAGCACAGCATAGATCATCGGAACTCCACTGGTGATGGGTTTCTCATTGGCATGCCGGGAAGCATGGACCCTTTAGTGTTCCTGGACAGTGACCCTTAACTGCACCCGGAACAACCTTTTTGTCCACCATTTCCTTTTTTTGGATTTGTTAGTGTGGATTTCCTTCTCCATAGATTCTATTCCAAGACCAAGAGGCCCAGAAAAAGACATGATGACTCGGTATGTCCATGTTAGTCTACTGCGATTACCGTAGCACTTTTTTTGTAATTTCCGCTACCAAGTTTTTGAAGCCCAACATCTTTCACATAAGGATGTTCAACATGACTATGTCAAAATGGGTACGGTTTTGACGTCTGTGATGGACCACCGTTATGCGCAGCACGAAGAACTCCGTGGTATGAAAGTGGAACAGCTGCGCAAATTGGCAGTGGCGCGCAATGTTAAGATTCCCCGAAGCTCACGGAAAGACATGATGGTTGACATGCTTGTGAGAAGTAGCTGTGTCTTCCTCAGTTGTTCCTTTCAAAGTTGCTCCTCTAGACCTACAAACTGTAGATATGTAAAATAAACATGCAGACTCGAGACACTTACCAAGCCCCTTGGTATGCGAATGGCATGTGCTTCAAGTCTCTTACGGATTCTGTTGCTTCATTTTTCGCTGGAAATTCATGACTGACCAGACTATGTTAGTGTGTTTCTTGGGGCATGTAAGGTGACATTACTTTGAAGGAGCTCATCGCTGCTCCCAGTTGTCCAACGCAGTTTCAAGCAGAACAAGTTGAGAAACCAAACTCTGAGAAGGATCAGCAGGCAACAAAGCAGGTTGAGGTTGAGCATGAATCTTCCTGCAAAAGTATTGCGCCACATGAGGATGAAGACTTGGCCAAAGACTTTGTTCAGGATGCGGGGTTCCAGGCTGTTTGCACCAACGCACCACAAGCAAAGGCCAAGGATAGGTTTCTGAGGTGCACTTTGACAGTCCCGGCCATAGCATTGAAGAAAATGATCATGGCTCTTCAGGCCGACCGATCCCGTGCAGATGGCTATGTTAGTGTGTTGGGCTTGGGATCCCACAAAATGCACAAGCAAACAAGACCAAGTCTGGTGTCTATGTATATGGGTGACTACTTGGCTAACCGAGAAAATTTCTGGGTGGGAGCACAGTCACAGCTCAAGGACAAGAAAATTGGAGCTGTCATGGTCTTTGACTCATCTGAAATAAATGTGGAAGAGGCTTCCCACCTCATAGTTTTGGCATTTTTTTGTGTGTGTGTGTTGGACCTAAGCCACTATATTGTGATTGTGTATGTTTGCAACCAATTTCAACAGCAGCATTACCTTAGAGACCTGATTGGAGGTCTAGCACCTCTACTGGAAAAAGCAAATGGTTTCACCACAGACTATGTTAGTATCCCTAGTGTCTTTATGTGGGTAAAGCCATGTAAAGCCTGGTTTGAAATGGGGCACACAACGTACATAACTGAGGTTCTGGAAGAAATGCCGATGAGTGCTGCGGCACAAGAGATGTATGTGATTGTATTGCCAGCAGCTGGCAATCTGGGAAGGAATGAGGAAGATTTTCAATGTGTCGACATTACACATGTGGGCACGAAGACGATGCCTGCACCCGGTGTTGAAATCTTCGCGTATGGCAAGCTGGGTTCTTTGCCAGATGGATTGTTTCACCAAGCAGATCATCGTAAAGTAACATCATCACTTGACATAGCAGCGATTCAGCAAGATATCCATGAGCAACATCGGGCGGCCAAAAGGCGCTCAGGGTGAAAGAAATGATGTAGAATGACAATGTTTTCAAGAGTTTTTTTACATGAAAGTGTTTACTTCCAAACGCAGGATAGAAAGTAATCCCATGAGTCATGTTAGCCAACACCTCCTGATCAGGCAAGAAGCCATGGTTCGGAACGAATCCGCAGCGGAATCACATTGCAAACGTCAGCGTAGATTGGAGGAGCTCACAATGAGGAAGGAAGACCTTGAAAAGAAGGCAAGAGAGGCAGAAGCAAAGAGTTCTTCTTGGGCAACGATTTGGGCTCATGTTAGCAACCCAGCCAACCAAAAGGTTGCAGGCATGAAATGGTCAGATTTCTTCCAATCAGTTGCCCCACATGAGGTCGTTATTCCCAGTGAATTTGATTGCGATGAGAAAGGGCTGGAACATTCAGACATGCTCATGGCTCTGGCCGTGTTAGTGAAGAAGACGAAAGACCAGCATTCTTTGGCATCCAAGCAAAGTACAAACTTAGCACAGCGTGAGGGAAAATGCAAGAAGGCACAGGAAAAGGAAGCAGAACAAGCCAAAAGGAAGGTAGAGGTCTTGCTGGGGGATACTGCCGTTCAGGAAGAAAAAAAGGAGAGTGTGAAGCAACCAGACTTCCAAATCAAGATTCGGAAACTAACATGGCCTGTCCAAAAAGTTGAAATACTTTTCTCTCCTACCCCCAGGAGGGCCATGTTAGTCACCAATGATTCTTTATTTCTTCCTTTTGCGTTCTTTGCAATTTTTGAGAGTTGGGGAGCACTTGTGTCATGTCATCTTTGTACACATGGCAAATGGCCAGGAACACTAACTTTTATTGGACATGAGAAAGGAAGGGGCTATGTTAGTTGTGGTGTGGGGAGTTCACCTTGATTGCATGTAAGGCAACGACGAAGACAGCTATGGCATGAGAAAAGGCAGCACCTGAGGAAGGGTGCCTCAAAGCGGAAGCAAATGGATTCTTATGCTTGGCAGAAACCAGTTGGGAAAGCGAGGCGGACCATTACCATTGCAGACAAGCTCAAAGTCGTAGAGTTTTGGCAAAAGCGCAAACAAGAACGGATTGAGGAAGCACGGGCAAAAGTCAAGGCAAATGAAGCAGAGCAGAACAGATCGAGTGAACAGGAAATAGTGAGGGTGAAGGCAGCAGCAAGGAAAGCGAAGAAGGTGAACTTGAAAGGTCTAGAAAAAGAATGTCGTGCAGAATTTCCCGACATTGTTGGCCAAAGCAGAGTGGCAAAGTGGGTGAGGGTTGCCAGTGATGAGCAGTGGAGTGAAATTCCATCAGCTATCCGTGCCAGGACCTGCACAACAAGCAACACATGGCGTGTTAAACTAGGCCTCCCAGTGCGGGGGCGGCGGGAAGGTGGTTCCGTACCACTATCCCTACAGAAGGAACTCGACTATCTTGTGATGGAGCACGCTGCAGGCCAATCAGAGGTGACAGAACGACGCGAAGTCGTCACTCCTGAACACGTGGTTTCTTGATTGCTGAAGGCTTAAAGGACATAAGTATACTCACTGAAACTAACATAGCCCCTGAAAATAAATGATTGATTGAAGACCAGTTTCCTTTTGAACATGTCTTTTTTCAGGGGCTATGATAGTGTCAGGGACATTACTGTACCCCCATAACACAGCACATGACATGAAATGGTTGAACTAATATTGAACCAACCTTTTGGAATCACCTTGTTCCAAGTCTATGTTAGTGGCTGTGCTAGTGTCCTGTGGGGGGTTAGCCCGTAAGAACCTGATCCCGAAAGAGGAGGTACCAATCCTCTATATAATTACCAAACTTTCATTAGTCAACTAACGTGGCCCATGCTGACCCAATATTTCCATCACTTTTTTTTTTGATCGAACTTTCTTGCCAGTCTCAGGCTATGACAATCGGTGGACTGGTGGATGAATGGAACAAGAACCTTGAGACTCTCATTGCACGTGTTCAAGAAGCAAACCACTCGCTGCGGTCCCAGTTGGAATCTGGTGAAATTACAGAACAGCGACTTTTGGAGGAATGGGAGCCTATGCCTCGAATGATCCCAAGGCCTGGCATTAACTGGGCCAGATGGTTTTTGAAGACGTGGGGCTGGTCATCATTGTCCCGTGGCTCAGACAATCAGCAGGCACTAACATACAATCATCCAGACATGGAGATTGTTAGATGTCGTGTGAAGGCGCTCTTCCAAACCCACCAGATTCACAATGCCCTTGCATTAAATTTTGATCAACTCTGGCGGCGCTGCTGGCAATGGTCCGCACGAATGTTGTTCAAGGATCGGGCGAACAAAGGCCGACGTTGTGGCAAGAAAAAAGCACCGAAGACTCAAGACAAGAAGCTGAACGCAATCAAAGGAGGCCGTGCCGGCATAACTGTACCTAGGCCTTTGGTTATGTCATACAGTCTCTCTGATACTAACAAGGACCATGAAGGATCAGGGTTTGGAAGATATAAAAAGAATGATACTGTGGGTCGAGTTTGTTTCAACCGGCAAGTAGTTTTTCCTTGGGTGTTACTGTAGTCTAAAGTTTGAGATGGAAATTACTCTTTACATTGGGCCAGGTTAGTGAGTTTGTGTCTTGTAGAATTGGGATTTCAATCGTTCAAAAATAAAGTGAACCGTGGATTTTTGATGCATCTTCCTTCAGAATAGTTGTTTCAGAAAAAGAAACTAACATAGATCGCAACCTCAATATCTGAGGTTCTGACCTCGGTGTGGAGTGACGCATCACCGGGCCCACTAGCCTTCTGTATTCCTGAATCAAAGTTAGCCCCTGCGGACATCATCGCCTTTAACAAGCGACATCTTGGCGATGCGTTTGTGGTTACCAGCGGATCTTCTACTCACTTCAGTACAAGTGATACGGTTCTGGCAATATACGAACAGCTATACAGTGCTGCTCTAGCAAAGCAGCGGGCCAGGCACATGTTAGTGGGGTCCAAAAAAAGGTGTTGGCATTGTTGCTAAACAGTTGTAACAACCTTGATGAAAAGATGTGTGAGCCATGCATTACCAAAGCATAAGACCCCAAACCAACAGGGACACTAACATAGCCCCTTTCACCTGTTTTTGGACCAGCTCCTGGGTTTGCTTGCTTCAAGCAGCTATATAATACATCGGAGTGCTTGGGTGAATTTGGGAATGCGTTACACTCACACGCTTTAAATGTGACCTGGTGAGATATCTGGACATCACTAACCTGGACTGTTCATTTGTTCGATCTGCCAGATATAGTGTTGCAATAGTGAGATTCACAGCTCGTGGGAGGTACGGCCTTGTTGATGATCAAAGTCCAGGTGCCCGAGCGATGTTCCTAATGGATGCGTGGTCGGGTTTTTTTTCAACAGGTAGAGGAGAAGACTTGAGGCGGACGCAATTCTACAAAACGCGCAACATTGAGACACCAGAAAAGCCGCCAGGCGGCTGGTCATGTCATGGCCAGCCGTGTGATCAGCTGCACTCCCAATTCAGAAAGCAAATCAGGGCTCACGATTTGGACTCTCTTGGCATGGTTGGTGACCTAAGGACTAGGACCCGAGCCTTGATCCATGTTAGTAAAGTTTTGACAGCTTGCAACCCCGGAGCTACGGGAGCGTGTGGGAAAAGGTTTTAAGAAGTGTTTGGTCCACGTTACTTGTTCAGGGATCAAGACAATTATCATAGTCCAGGATTCGAAGATCTTCCACTGCGAGCCTCTGGCCAGCCTGATGTGAAGGTGAAGTCTACTTTGGAAATTTTGGAGCTCACCCTGAAAGCTTGGCAATCGCTGCCTCGTTCTGTGTTTGCAGCTGCATGGATCAGTTGCGGCTATGTTAGTGCAGAAGACATGGCAGTTTTTGATCCCAACGGTTCAGAGCCATTGCAAAAGATGACCATTGAAGAGGCCAATGCGTTTCTGAGTGACATGTTCAGTGAATATGGGAAGCACTGGACACCTCAGCGCTGCACTACATACGAGTGGCAGGTGGAGGACAGCAACATGAAAACATATGAAGACATTGATCCCCTTTGAAAATGCCAGAAGTATTGTTAACATAGCCCATGTGGTTCAAAGCGGCCAATCTCACAACCCCCAACGTGCACATGCGCACTTTGCTGTAGGACCTTGAAGACAAGGGCAACTGGCAAGCCCTTCCCTACGAGATTTGCAGTGCATATGTTAGGACACTTGCTATCCACATTCGTGAGCTGTCGAATGCCAAGAGTGCATTAGCTGCTCGTTTGCTGGAAGACCCGGAATGTCAGAGTTTGGTTTCCCAAAAGGCTAAGCAACGTGTGGAGGAGCTTCAAAACTATCAACGCTTCATCTTGATGAACCCCAGAACGGGACAGCTGGCAACGCAAGACTTCGTCAACAAGTACATCGTTCGAGGAGCAGATGGTGTTCCTGACTGGAAGCATGGGAAAACCAGAAAGAACCCCCCATGGGCTATGTGCATGAGATTTCAAGAGGCTGGGAAGGACGCCATCTTACATTTGCAGATGGCCAAGGGCAAACCGTACCTGAAGGTTAGGTGCTTGGACCTTCGCAATGGCTCCGAAAGGTCCAAGTTAGCAACTATCTTGGTCGGGTATGAGCATGTCAGCAATCATTTTGATGAAGACTCTGATATCGGATCGGAAGCATCAGAATGCACATTGATTGGTGATGAGCAGGGTTTGGAAGGAGTTGTGTTGCACTGGGCCATGTTAGGAAAACCCCGGTAACATTTATATAATGGTCACTGGATCTAGCAAGCCATGTATGTAATTTCAGTAGATTGCTGAATGCATATCCTGATGGCAACTGTTTCATGTTTGGGGATGTTTGGGGCTTGTTTTGTTCTTTGTGTTTTTTCCAGGACAAGCATCAGCTGCCATTGTAAGCCATGCGCCAGATCCGTGTGAAGAACCAGGAGATGAGGAGGCATTGGGCCAGGTTAGTGAAGATGACAATGACAAGGAGGATGGAGACAATGGATCTTTGCTTGTGGAGAAGGATGATGAGCAGGGATTGGAGCAATTCAGTCTCGATGACTTTGTTTCGATGGTGCCTGTTGAGACAGGTGACGGGAACAACAACCCCGCTCGTGTGCACATTCCAACATGCTTCTCTGAAAGAGAGGCTTACATGGCCCTTCACAGCGAAGGCTTGGTGTGTTTGCCAGCAATCCAAGGCGTTTGCTTGTCATATCACAAACGTAGCATGCAATGGCATACATCATGGCCCAACGGAAATCGTGCTCCTACATGGGGCAAAATCAGAAGTGAACGTATGGCGATCCTTATTGCGCTTTCAGCGCTGTGGCAGTGGTTTGTTCAAACGAATTCACATGATCACGATGCACAACAGCATTTGTCAAAGCTGAAGAATGCTATGGCTGATGTTAGCTAGTCCTGCATTTTGGAAAGACGTTTTTGGAAGATGTTTCACTAATTCTCTTCGAGGAAGTTACTAACATGGACTTGTAAGCTTATCAGTGTTGTTTTTTGTTGTCCTTTCGCAGGAACTCCCATGTCAGCAGGTAACGCGTTCAGACAGCATTGCGTTGCATGAAGGTTGGCGGTGGCACGGAAAAGATACAAAACAATAGGAGGTTAACCTGGACCGTTGTACATTTGGATGTTGTTTTGTTTTGCAAAAACTGACAAACCAAGAGGAGGTTAACTTGGACCGTTTTAAACTCGGATGTGTGTGTGTTTTTGATTTGCTTCATAGGACCACCAGCTTTGTCAAAGCCGAAGAATGCTGTGGCTGATGTTAGCTAGTCCTGCATTTTGGAAAGACGTTTTTGGAAGATGTTTCACTAATTCTCTTCGAGGAAGTACTAACATGGACTTGTGAGCTTATTAGTGTTGTTTTTTGTTGTCCTTTTGCAGGAACTCCCATGTCAGCAGGTAACGCATTCCGCCAGTATTGCGTTGCATGAAGGTTGGTGGCACGGAAAACATGCAAAACACTAGGAGGTTAACCTGGACCGTTGTGCATTTGGATGTTGTTTTTTTTTTGCAACTGACAAAACAAGAGGAGGTTACCTTGGACAGTTTTACTGTTGGTTGGGCGTGTTTTTTTGATTTGTTTCAAAGGACCACCAGAGTCTCACGTGTACAGTACAGCCAGTGTGATACTGTTGATCCATAAGGATCCTTTTGCTTGTACTTGTTTGTCAAGGCCATGTTAGCCTAAGTATATAGGTGCAGAATAGAGTGGAAACCGTTTCCCATATCATTACCATTTCTTACAGTATCTCTTCCTGGCTTGTTCAAGCCATTCTTGTGGGGACATCCTGGCCTGCTCTGCAGAAAGCTGCTTGATAGCTGGTTATCCACAGTATCTTGAGACATAGTGTTCAAAGGGAAATAGCTCAAAGAAACGGCCCTTGTTGATTGCATTTCTGCAGGAGCCATGTTAGTGTTACAGCCGTATCAAGTATTTGAAGGGGATTACAAGCATTGTTTTTGCAGTTCTGGGTGAAAAAGAATGGAAGGCCTCCCCATCAACAAATTCCCCAGAAGGTGTACTACATTCCCAACATCAAACGTAACATAAATCAGACCACACTTACATGGCTCATGCAGGGGGGACTATTAATATTTTCGAAAAATGTTCCGAATAGACATAATCATGACGTAATCTTTCTTTTTTCGGAGGGTGCACTCCCAACATCAAACATAGCCCGGTACTGTACACCTATTTTGATATCAACAGCTCAAAGAAGAGACGGGTGCTGGAAGATTCATAGTTGCAGCTTCCTCTACACAGGTTTCAGGTATCCACATGTGTTAGTCGCCAGAATTTCGACGTTTCAATCTCAGAAACGGGCAAAAGGAACAGGACGGGATGAATTGGCGGCGGTGGCTATGTTAGTGCTGTGCCAAGGGAGGAATCTTAGATGGAGTATTCAGGAGAAGAAATCACGATATGATACTCAATCTTTTTTGGATTTTAGCTAACATATTCCAGGCCAAAGAGTGGCTATGTTAGGGAAATTTGCTGTGTAAATGGCTAACATAAACCATTCCCAAAGCTCCCACAGTAAGTCTATGTTAGCTTCCCGGTGCAACCAAAATTCATGAACAGTCCAAGTTAGTGATTTCCTGATAGCCCAGGGTTTTGCTCTTACCCTATATTCCCCAATAATAGCCACCCCCTGCACGGGCCATGTTAGGGCTGCTCGATTTATGTTAACGGGGCACGTTTGATGCTGGGAGTGTATTTCATAATCGTTTGGCTGAAGCATATGTCCCCCTTTTTGAAGGTTTTTCCACATTACCCTAGGATCTAAAAACATGAAGGTATTTCACCTTAATTCTAGACGGTGATTCGTTGATACTGGAGACATATTGCAAACCCTGAAGATGGTGAAGATGGTGGTTGATTTTTTTTGAGGTCTTTTTTGTGTGTGATTATAGAACCATAGCTGGCATACCCTAGGTCCATGCCATGGGATTCCATGACGGTGATCATGGGGAATTCTCACTTGAAGTCTGTTCACAGTGAACGAAGGTTTTTGTTTCAAACAAAACTGTGGAGTAAGAACCGCAACTGAAGATGAAGACGAGGAGTAGTGGGCGCACAAAGCCTTTGATTTTAATACAAACCAACGAGTGTCGGGATCTGAAAAGCTTCCACTTTGATTTATATGTCCAACATCTGCAATTCCAGGTTGCCTCTTTTTGAAAAAAGAAGGGTTTTCGCAAAAAAAGCATCGCACAGATGTGGTACTTTTTTCAAAACAACCCAAGGAAAAAGTTCCAAGTACAATTTGATGTTCAGTTCCGGAAGAAGTATATAAAGGGCCTAGTGGTTAGTGATGAAGGGGCCGATTTGATTGCAGATTCGATTGGTGGTGAAATTTCAGCAAGCACGAGAAACGCTGAATCTCTTTATCACCTGCGGAAAGAAATGGTAGTTGTTTCCACCTGGTGATTTCTGTTTCATCCTTACACTCCCTAAAACTAGCAGTTCGCACCTAAAAATGGTGGTTACTCCAAACTTCCAGGGGTCTATTTTCAGGGGCGATTTGTTAGTTTCAGGGAGGGTCACTTTCTATGACTTAATAAGATGGGTGGACTCTTCACAAAATTTTCAACCAATGTGACTTTGAAAGAGGCTCTTTCCCCCCCAAAAGAAAGAACACAGGTCCCTCAACCAAAGTTTGAACTGTAAGTTCCAGTTGCATTCAGTTCCAATCAGTTTCATTTGGTTTCATTCAGTTCCTTTTTTAGGTGGTGGTTTCATATTTTTTATTTTCACCCCTATTTGGGGAAGAGGAACCCAATTTGACTCACATTTTTCAACAGGGGTTGGTTCAACCACCAACCAGATTTGGTTTAAACTTCGCAGGACCTGGGAATTATTCGCATCAATGTCATTTCCAAGAGCTTTTGGGATGAGATTGGTCGCGTCTTTGGATCTTCCGTGGCGAGCCTTGGAAGGGCCTTACTCCCCTTCACCTTGAAGGCGTTTCCGTCGCCAGATCCATGGATTTTCGTGGAGGGTTTTGGTGGTGTTTTTAATGATCATGAAACCCTTAAGGCCCTTTCTTGTGGGGGTTCAACCAAAAAAAACTCCAGCGACATTGGATTTCTTTACGGATACCACCATTTACAGAATCATATGTTTTGATGATCCCTTTTTTCCAAGCGCAAAAAATGAAGTCGAGTCGTCGCAAATCTAAGAATCCATGGTGTCCCGATGATTTTTTCACTCAACTCTTTGGGGGGGAGTTTCATGATGAATTTTCACGATCCGAGTGGATCATCGATATGGATGGAAATCTCTCAGGTTGGTTGGTGCAAATATCGATCCAACATGAGTCAGTAGATGTGGGGGGTAGGTTATATATATATATATATACTAATATATACACTCTGACTGAAACTAAGAAGTATATCGCCCCTGAAAAATTCACACAGCTAAAGACTCAGAAGGACTTCCCAACCATCCAGTTTCATGTGCGATTTGTTAGTTTCAGAGAGGGTAGCAAAAATGAGGGATGTCCAGTAGGCTATGCTAGATGTCCGGGAGGTGTACTAAAGGAACTGTTTTTTTTGGGGAGAGTTTCAATGGGAGGAACAGAGAAGTAGGAATGTCCGGTGTCATGAATTCTCGCTGTGACCTATTGAACTACAAATACCCTCCCTGAAACTAACATAGCACCTGAAAATGGATGGTTGGGAAGACTACTTTCCTTTTGGGATGGCCTATTTTCTTTGCTGTTAGTTTCAAGAGTGTAGATTGCTGATTCCCAAAGATCAAAACATACTCAGTTTTCACTGCGATTTCCCCGATGAAAGATGTGTTTTTTGCGTCGCTTCCCAAGTCATGTGGGTTTGCCAAACCCGGGTGTCTCGGCTAAGGGAGGATTTCATGAAGTTTTTCTAGGGCGAGGAGACTTTTATGGGATTCTCAAAGTCTTGAAACCTTCACCTTGCCCTTCACTACCCTTCCTCCCATAATCATGGTTCAGTGGAAAAAATGGCTCCCTTCCAAGTGGTAATTAGTTTCCTTTGATTTAGGGTAAAAATTCCACTTCCATCATTATTGGAGAGTCTGGGTAAAAATTTGTGGAAATTTCACCAAAACACCCACCGTGGTGAACTCTGGTGGGTGAGACGTGGTTTCCATGTCTCATATTCCCACCGATTGTGGGGCGAGAGTTGCCGGTGCCCAGCTTTTGCAGGATGGCAAACATGTCAAGTACAGTGACTTTATGCCTGAAGAGGCGGCGGAGGGAAAGGGGTGACAGGATGAGGATGAGATAAAAACCCATGTCTTGATTTGAGGGATGACTGAAGTGAGTATATAAATATGAATATTTGGTAAATATAACTCAAGTGTTGGGATATGAAATGCCAAATTAACATGAATATCATATCATTTTTGGGATG
>OMLO01003913.1_pt1 | contig 12348 bp, 12 predicted proteins | sample 1674811 | NCBI WGS metagenome assembly OMLO01 (sample SAMN06265003, study PRJEB25207) | coral metagenome | isolation source: Coral host | place: Mexico:La Bocana,Puerto Morelos, Mexico | collected 2008-11-13
GTTTCCGAACTTTTACAGGCCAAGGCGTGATTTTTACTGGCCAATGTCCAGTTGACCACCGTTAGTGTCGAGCCCTGAAAACACTGTCATGATTTCCCACACAGGCCCCACGTAGGACTAAACAAATGGATAATAGGAAATAAACAGTTGATCACGATCTCTATTTCATTATTTTTTCTGCGGATGAAATCGCGCGTTCAACAGTGGACGAAATCGTGAAAACTCTAGAGCAAAAGTGTGGAGCTACATTATAAAATCAAAAATGTTTATCGGTAACTTCACTTCTGATGCAGTTTAGTAGTGTTAGTCCAGGACGGGAGGAATTTGGGGGTGGGGCTGGGAGTCACTCTATGCTGGGGAAACTACTGTTAGGTAACAACTTGTGCTTCTCTTCCGTTGTAGTTGCTTCACTGATGTCCAGCCTGCATCAACTAAAAGCCGACAATTCCCGCCTTGAGGAACGTCTGACTACCCTGACAACCCGGAAAAACCAGTTACTACAGGTTAATGCTCGACTGGCCACTCCCATGTCCTGTACGAGCACCAGCTCTACAGCCACACCCGTCTCCTCCAAAGAATCGACTCCGAATACCCCCGGCGGTGTAACGGCCTCCTCGCAAGGCTCCTTATCGACCGAGACCAAAACTACGGTGAGCAGTGGTGGCCCACGAGGGTCCGTAAGTGCCGGGCCAGATGGGGCGCCAAAAATGGATGTCTCTCCGAGCACATCTGCAGGAAAAGTTGTACTAAGCTCTGGCGGTAAATCAGCGAATAGCGTCGCTGGTGAGCGAAGGATACCGAACGGTGAGGCCAAGAGCGGCAAGGCCAAGGAAATACAAAGCAAACGACTGGAGACGAATTTAAACACTGTACAAAGTGTGTCTTCGACGTCTCCGTTGTTTCAGAAACAGCCCATTAAGGTTAACAGCTTACTTGTGCAGCCGCCGAAGACAACCATACCGCAACAGACGCTTGCAGCCCAACTGGACAAAGACAAACAACAAAAGCAAACGCCTGTGAACGCGTTAGCGCAAGTGATAGTGCCTGCTCAGCTCACCTCCAAAACAACTCAACAACAACCTCAACTTCATCAACAGCAGCCACTGCAGGCTCGTTTTCAACCTCAGCATAAGATTATCCTACCCCAGCCGTCACCCACCACCCAGGGATTCTCGTCGCCCTCGTTCTCTTCGCAGCCGCAGCAAACAGCCAGTCAGCAGCATGTGCTCTTACAACTTATTCAGCAACAGGATGATGGCCATCGCTTAGTGGGTCAGAATTCCGCCTTCACCCATGACAAAGTACAGTTAGGTTCGCAGCCAGTCCAGACCCAAAAGCTGTTGCCTAGCTCGGTCCCTAACCAACCGTTTTCGGCCCATTCCCTGTCTCTTTCGTACCCGGGTGCGTTTTTGACCTTCAGTGATCCAATGGGCTTGAGTGGGCCCCGGGTGGACATGATGAAGGCCACGCCGCATTTAGCACCACTTCAAATGGTCTCGCTCGACAACAATCAGACGGGCCCCAAGGAACGTTCCCAGGTACGTACCAGTGATGCATATTTCTGGAACTGAAACATTTGCCATTATGAACAGACAGCTAGAAGGTTCTTATTGTTGGCTTTTAGAAACCGAATCCTCTCCGTCAAATCTCGTCATTAGTTTGATTTGCAATTGAAACGCATGAAGGGGTTTTGTAGGAAGACTTCTTTTGACACAAGAGCTACCTATTCTGGTAAATGAAATTGGCATTGTTTTAGGCGGTGGACATTTGGGTAAAAGGGGGAAAAAATCTCTCAATTAGGCAAGGCACTTTACTTTCACAGTGCTTGTCCAAATGCTTTTTTACTGGCGTCATTTGATTATTAGGGCTGCTTTTCATTATTCTAAAAATTCTCGAAATTTCGGTTGGTAGTCCGTTTCGGTTGCTTCTGACCGGGATCACCTCTGGAGGTGATCCACTTATTTCGCTCATTTCTGATTTTTTTGTTCAATGGAAAGCATCCATTGGGTTAGAGGGAGGGTTAGAAGGCGAAACTTGCGTTGGATAAGGGTTGAGTAGTATACAACACTACTAAGACAGTTAGCTAAGCGCTGGTTCTAATGAACAGCCTTCATTTCGCTTTTCGTTTTTTCTCGGCAGTATTTCGACATGGACAAAGGTTCCAGTTCCTCGGATAAGACATCAAGAAGCGGGTGACCGACCCTACGGCCCTTACTGTTCAATGAGAGAACTCGACATCCGGCCGAATCAAGGACTATATGGTCCAAACGCGACGAGAATCAAAGACAGCACTGTAAAATACCCAACACTGTCTTCCACCTGATTTGACACCACTAATTCGAAAGTCAGACTCGCACACTCGGCAGAATGTGTGAATTTTTCCTCCACGTCATCGTTCATGAACTTTACATAACAGAGGCTACGACACAGTACTCTGTAGTGTAGACTGTTAACAGAAAGGCGGAAGGTATTGCGGTTGGTCTGCATTATATCACAAAGATTGCTGACAGTATGACGCAGTCAAGTGGAGCACGAATGCTCCACGCGCGAGTTCGTTTACGCGTGTCGCGCTTCAGTAACCCGCAATATCTTTCGTGCTTTGGAGCCCGTTTGTAAAGAAGACAGCCCGCCCTGTGTTTGTTACCTCAAAGGTGTTACAGTAACGTTTAATCTAGCTAGGAATTGCCCGTTTTACAATGTATTTTTATCCTAGTTATTCATCCGTTTTGTACAAAGTTTTTACTTGGCTGTAGAATTTCCGCTGGGACAGCTCCCGTTTAAAAACCGTTTTTAGCCTCCCTCATGTTTCCCCGTGATTTTTATTTATTACCGCGCCCTTTTAGCTCACATCCCTTCCCTTCTCCCTCCTCTTGTAAGGGAAAATTGTTTGAATAGCGCCCTAAGGTAAATTATGATCCCCTGAAGCCTGTGTAGCTGACGGGATTTTTGAGCGAGCGTTAATTGGCGCCTCGGCCGCCATTGTTTTTCCACGCGACGCACGAGGAAATCCTCGCAAGCGTTTACTACTCCGCCACCAAAACAGGAGCACTCGCGCGCGAAATCTCTCCAGCTACGCAGGCTAGATTCCCTGTGGTAAAAGAGACTTCAAATGGACAAATTTAGTTTTTATAGGAGGAAGGGGAGGACTGAGTTACCGTTAGACTGTAGTGATATCTCTTGGCAGCAGCAAGGACCAGGAAGGTTCCCAGATTATAGCGATATGCGTTTTCTCCCATATACTCTCGATTATTTAATGATAATTATACATAAATTGACAATGGTTGGAAAATGCAAAGTACAATGGTTTAGTAGTCGAGGCTTGATTTGTTGATAGCTTGTAATGCGGCAGGAACGCTGCCGGTTGGCCGAGAGTTGTAAAATGCTACGAGATGTGTATTTAGTTCTTCATAAAGTTAACAATGAATTTTGAACTTTGTGGGTGCTTTTTTGTCTACCTTGTACTCTGCTTGGCAGAGAATCCCTTGCTATTAGGCCAGCAGAAGGTCATTAGTGTTCGTTGTTGATATGACGAGTAACGACTAATCACATTCGATACAACCTTTTAGCTAGTTCCCTTTCCACACAGTTTCGCCGACAAAATCATATATACACCGCAACCTCCGAACTTTCCGGTCCATTACCCCCCTCCCCCCCCCCAAGGGCTTGGGGTCACGGAGAGAAGAACCCCCTAGCATTAGGGCTACGTTACTTTTTTGATACAACAATCTATTTTTATTTTTAGTATTTCTAGGAAAATGAAAATGACTGGCTGAGGTAAGGGTGTGCCCGACAATTTGACGAACAAATTATAGATGATACACCAACGAGTTTGTGCCTAGTCTAGGAACAAAACAAAAAGTGTTACTATCCATCTCAGACGTCCGTGGACAAGGGCTTTTTTCGGCCCATGTGGCATCACGTGATCAGTGTTTTGCAAACCGCAGCGCCGCAAAAGTATTATCACGTGGCCAGAATTTTTGAACCACAGACTAAAACCAACGGTCCCAGAAAGGGGCCGAAAAAAGCACTTGTCCACGGACGTCTGAGATGGATAGTACAGTTTCTTCGCTTTTCATCTAGCCTAACACGATGCAAGTGTTTGTAAACATATTCCCACAATCTACTCTCCAACGGTGGCTGTATTAAAGAGGAGCGACCTGCGGACTTTCGGTTCAATCAGACGCTGGTTACTTCCGCGCTCCTTGTTATGGTTATTTTGAAGGAAGAAAAACATCTGCACTAGCTTGATTTGGATTTTGCCTGCCATGCATTTATGCTTAATAAAAACTATCTTGCAATTGAATATATGAAAGATCACATAATTGAATTCCGGAATTTCGCAGAGGTCATGGGTTGGAATCCCGTTCAGGCCCGGATTTTTTTTCAGGCTTTAATATTACAACTGCTTAAATTGTGTGTTTAACCGCGACGATCAATCATTAATTGATATCTTTCTCCGCCTTTCAAATATGTGATCTTTCCTCTGTTCATTTACATTCTTCACCTTCTACGGGAATATTACGTGCTCACAGTGTGTCCAGAGCAGTGCAGCGGTATTTCGCAGAGGCCTTGGGTTCGAATCCGATTCAGGCCTGAATTTTTTTCAAGCTTTAATTTTCCTTTTCCTTCTTTAACTGCTTGAGTTGTGCGTAAGGTAAGGTAAAGTCTGTATACGAGCCTAAGTGGCCCATCAGGCCGGAGCTTATCCCGGTTTCTATAGCATTAAGCGACTAGAAATATTGCTACTCCCCCCTGAATGGGATGCTAGTCCATCGCAGGGTTACCCCCAGCATTAAATACCCATTTATACACCTGGGTGGAGAGAGGCACTGTGAGAGTTAAGTTTCTTGCCCAATAACACAACACAATGTCCCCGGCCAGGGCTCGAACACGGACCACTCGATCCGGAGTCGAGCTCACTAACCATGAGGCCACCGCGCCTCCCACCAGTTGAGTTGTGTGTATAACTGCGATAATCAATCATGTCTTCAAAAACTATATTGCTTGCTTATTCTATCTGACTCCGGAACAGGGAATCGTTTTCGGCTTTTAGTCTGGAACGGAGTCTCAAATTTAGATTGCCTTGATCTTGTACAGGGAAAAGGGTTTATATGGCCTAGTTGCACAACCCCGCCTAATTGTTTAGCGAGTGTCCGCCTGTCCTCCATGACCTCCATGGAACTCCTCGAAATTGTCATGGTTCTAGACTAAAGTTTCTTGCTTCATACTATAGACTTCTTTTTATCATCACTGCCTATGCATAAACACACGCATCTTCAAGCAATCTATGGCATAGTAGTAGAAGTCTGTTGGTATACTAATGCAAATGTTGCAATCTGCTTGGCTGAGATACTCACGAAGTGGATCATCGGATCCGATAATGTAATTCGATTGTTGTTATTGCCTTAGCCATCCGAGCATTATCTGTTCGGAGAAGTGAAAGTTTTAAGCTTTGGGAAGCACGCACGGGTTTTTAAATTGGGGGAAATCACTCGGATATTCCCCAGTTTTAGCTGGGGAATATTCAGTCACGTGACGCGTTTAAACCAATCGCGCGCGAGCGAAAATATTTGATGGATTTTAAAGAGCATTATACAAGCTCTACAGAATATGCTAACCGTAAGCACAATTTTAAGTGTCCTTTTACTTTATTTTATTCTGGTTTTCTTTATTTTTGGGGCGTTTTTATAAAAAAAATATTACACCCGCGCCTGTTTGATATGAGATGATTATACTTACGCGCCTCTTTGATAGTTCTGCCATCTAATATCCAACGCTAGCTCGTGGAATATAATTGTTAATTAGTGTAAAATTGATGCAGATCAGGCCCACACAGTGGCACCCTTTTCTTGTTTCTCCGAAAAAAGAGATTTAGGAATACTGTTGAAAAATCCAATTCTGAAAAACACTAAAAAAGACCATTGACGGTTATGCGAGTTAAAAAAATCAAAATTATCTGAAATTTTCAATGTTGCAGGTTGAAAATGTCGACTTTTAAGTCCGAGAGATTCACGCTTCGGTTAGCCTGAAAAGCATTCTGGTAAGCCTAAATTAGCTTAGGTTGCTCGCGGTTACTTTCAGTTATATTTGGGTTTATTCCACTAAACAGTTATAAGTTTAAACGACAGTTGAAGGCGCATGCGATCTAAAGATGTACATGTAATATGCAGTGAAGTGATTTGAAGTCGTTTTATTTAAATTTTTAAAATTCTACTAAAATATGACGTCTCTAGTTTAAAACAGATAACAAATAATTGGGAAGGAACTGGTTTATAGTTCAGCAACTGCGTGGGGTCTGGGTCCTAGTACGTCACAATTACATAGCAACCAATTTGACCTTCTTCAATAATAAAGTTTGTAGGGTTGGCGTTACGTTGTAAAACATCTTAACGCAGAGAAATGGCAAGCATCACGGCGAGAAGAAATCTGGATAAGAAAGCTGAAGAATTGTTCAAAGAGACGCACTGTAAGTGTGACAAGGGACTTTTTTTCGCGTTTTTGCACGACACTTTGTTGACTTCGAATGCTCGCGCCATTTTTCGAAACACTAACATTGATCGAGGATTCGAGCTCATCTATCGAGATTTTTATTGCAGCTTCGTGATATTTTATGTCTTGCTTCCTCGTTTGTTTGAAAGGTCTTCCTTAAGGTGTTTTCTCAAATCGGTCCGATGAAGTGTTGGTCACAAGTTCGAGAAAATGACAGCCGATAATTTGCCTCGCGTGGCCAACGTTTACCTTAGCTGCTTGTATGCAATGTTTATAGGGTTAAAATTTTCTCTTAGGGTCGAATCGAGACTGTCGATATCTCTTCCTTTCCTACAAGAGGTTACACTGATAGCTGCTGTTGTGGATGCCTCCACGGAAATTGTTAGAAATACATGACGAAGCTCAAATGCTTGTCCAACGTGAATGCTGATGATCGTATGCCACAATGTATTGTAGTCACTCTTTCCAGCCACCTTTTATTCTCCCCATACCGGATCTTCAAAACTTGGAGTGGAATCTTGGTAAATTAATTCCGTTATACGGAATTGTTGTTACAACAAGCTCAATGCCCAAAATGAAAAATCTACCTCAATATAAGCTTAAGCCTAGTGGCTCTTTCATTTTGAAGCCCGGCTATCCCCCCAGGGATTGGACTTTGTTTTCATAAGGTGGCAAATAAAAAAAAACCATGGGGGAAGCTAGTCCATACAAAGTGCTCTCGGTGGGCTAGATCAGTGCAAGTACTCCACATTAAAAGTTAAAGCTCAACAGTGGACATTTGACACTTCAGCGTAAAAAGTGACAGCAACATGAAAAAGCATCTTCGTAAATCTTGTTATAGTCTGACTATACTGTTACTAATGTGTACAACCTGTCCAATGCCTGTTCAATACCTGGGAGGGTGGGCAGGCTGAGACATAGCAACAACATGTCATAATGTTATTAAAGTTGGAAAACACGAAACAGATCAACAGAGATGGAAATCCTTTTATCATATTACTCTTTCATTACAGTTGTAAAATGCTGTAATTTTTCTGTCATGGTGTTAAGAGAATAATCTCTTTGCTTGGCTGGGGCATGACAGACATCATTTTTTTAGTGCTTCAAATTGTTAACTCTCGTTTAGGTGTTTGCGAAAACTAATTGAGTTAATTTCTAATTTCAGTTACCAAAGATGAAGTAGCGAGCTTGTTAAGAATGTTCGAAGACTACGCCAAGCATGAAAAGATTGACAGGGGCACATTTAGAGACATATTGTATTACAATTTTGGACTGACAGAAGACATTCTCATGGACAGAGGTTAGTTCTTGAAATATGACAATGGTAAGTATCTCCTACTAGGGGAGGCTGTACATGTGATTTATTAACCCCTATTTTGCTATTGTGGTTGGCATGGTGGCCTAATGGATTAAGCGATGCATGGTGGAAGGTGATTTGTAACAATATTTAATGAATATCACAGCAGCTAAAAAAATGACTGTGAATGAAATAGATCACGTGCTGCTATTGTTTGAGGATAAACTGTGACCATGCAAAAATGGTGGTAGTAGCATACAAGCGAACAAACAAATGCTGAGAGCTAGTCAAGCTGAAGTTATCTTATATTATTTTAGCTAAATATAATTTCAGTGAATTTAAATAATCTATTTATTTTAAGTTGAATGTTATAAATAAGTATAACTATTAAAATATGAATCTGGACATGACAACTGCAATGTACATTATGCCCACTAATGTGACAAGACAGAAGGTCAGTGTCTATATTTGACCAATCAGAAAGTTAGCATGGAAGTCATAAAACACACACAAGTGAAATCAATAGTCTAAGGAACGTTATTTTATACCTAGTATGTTAGCCTCAAGGACTAGGAATTAGCTGTCATAATTGATCAGTATTATTCTGACTAGCAACAATTGATCTGACTTGCTTCTATTTTAATGTAGTCAAGGGTATGTTGCAAAATGAATTCCAGTAGTTACTATGACAACAATTTATAGTTTCCTTTTAATAGCTAAATAACGTCTCTTTTTATTGACAGTGTTCAAAGTTTTTGATGAAGATAATGACAGCAATATTAATATGAAGGAATGGGTTTGTGGATTCTCAAAGTTTCTTAGGGGAACAACTAAAGAAAAAATGGATTGTAAGTACATGTAGTGATTTAAGATAATAATTGTTTGTTGAACATAGCCTTAGTAGATTGTCTGGTTTTAAGTGTAAATAGATATTATATAATTTGAGTGTCCATCAAATATTTTCGCTAACGTGGGATTTGTTGGTATGTGCCACAGGACTGAGTTTTTCTCAGCTAAAACCGGGGACTGACCCAGGTGATATTCACCAATTTTAAAAACTGCATGTGTTGTGAAAGATATTTGTGGGATAATAAACACAATGGCCTTTGCTCTCAGAAAACTGTTTGCTTCTGGGAACAGATAATTAATGTCTGTGGACAAGTATCCAAGCATATCTCTGCGCCAAATGGAGGCTATTAATGTTTAATTACTATCTTGTTGATATGGAAACTGTAACGTTATGTATAACGCACTCGCTCGACTTGACCGTGACTTGCTTTACCTGTCTTAGAGAGCCAATGAGAATCATTTCTCTCCATGTTTTCCATGGTCAGATTGTGAAACGCCTCTGTAAGCTTTGTGAAGCTGGCCTTAGATGATTAAAAGTGTTTTAGTTCAACAGTGTTAATGAGTTAATGATCCCTTGTAAGACCACAACAAAAACATTCAGGGAGAAGGGAAGGAGAATGGATAGATGGATAAATGGATAAATGGACAGACGGACATACAGGCAAACAGATGACCACACACAGATACAAGTAGACTTAAATATGGAACTAGATACATTACTTTTTCAGCTGTTTCTTTGAGTTGTGTTTCTTGGCAAATGCATGGTCCACCATATCTTGTTGCTGTTACAAAGTGTTTCATCAACACCACCAGCATTATGTTATAGTTGAGCAGCTGTTTAAGATGATATTTTTGGCCTGGACAAGACCAACTCTGACATTCTTTTGTTTATTTGTCCTTCATTTAGTTTGCTTTAATGTTTATGACCTCAATGGTAATGGTTATATACTAAGAGAAGAAATCCATCACATGCTTAAAGACTGCATGGTCAAGGTAAGTAAATGATATGGTATTTGTCGATTATTAATATCAAATGCTTGTACATTACACATGTAAAGAGCTAAGGGCAGCTTTGACTAGAAATAACTAATTATTTAAAGTAATTGTTGTAAAAATGACTTGTCAAAGTGTAAACAAGTAAACAGGTTACCAGTTTTTGGACAACCAGAGGTTATTGTTAGTAGTAATGTTGTATTTTAATTTAAAGAAATAAATATATCTTATGATCTTTTTATTATAATAAAAATAAGTGATTTGTTTTTACTTGTTTTATTTATTTATTGTTTCTGATGATTTGTCTTTATGTTTGGTAGAGTTATTTAGTTTCTAGTAAGAGTTCTTATCTACTTACATATACTTGTAGACAGTACAATATTGTAAAATATTGTATTTTTAGACTTATCTTGGTGTAAGGGCCACAAGTTTGTTAGTGAATGTCCACTATAATTGATGAACAATTGAAAGGCTTTATCTTATGTTATAAATTATTGTTATCATTTGATTTCATTTAGTTAGTGATCAATCCCATACTAAACAAATGGTTGTAATTGGAGAATTGTTGAGATCTTGGTGAAGAATCGTAAGGATCTTTCAGATTCTAGACAGGATCTTGAAAGACCTTCACCAACTGATACTTACATGTGTGGACTGTAAATGATCTCCAACGATTTTGCTCAGAGATCTTGTCGAGATCTCCAACAATATATTATGGATGATTCTTGATTCAGTTGTTGGGTAAATAAGGATTTAATTGTGAATGGCAAGCTCAATATGTGTGACTACTATGATGGGATCTGTTTGTTCATTCCCAATAGTCATCTACAGAAGAAGATGCAGAGGAAAATGTGAAAGAACTTGTTGAGATAGTCATCAAGAAAATGGTGTGTTTACTATAAAGTAAATATTTAATTATGTATGAGTGTAATGCAATGTACATTGTACATTTTCTCCTTTTTTTGTTTTAAATTTGCAAATATATTGTTAATAACTCCTGTTACAGTTTAAGGCTGGGACATGTACAGGCGACACCTGCTTATTTTGTACAGTTTTGTTTGCCCCAACAACAAGTTACATGTCTTGAATACATTTCAAATGTGTTATATTGTTACATGTAAGTAAGTGATGTCTCTGGATTGAGCAGTCTAGTTTCGACGCCAGCGCCAGGGACATATAGCATGGTGTTCCTGGGCAAGACACTTGACTCTCACAGTGGCTCTCTCCTCATCCGGGTACATATACATACATTTAAATGTGTACTGGCAAATTTAATGCTCGGAATAACCCTGCTTTGGACTGGCATCCTATCCACGGAGGAGAAGAAAAACATGTACCCCTAGTCACTTCATGCTACAGAAACTGCAATATAGCTCATATGTATATGTTGTAGTTAAAAATTAAATTCAGGTAAAAATAATTTTAACCTAGTTGGATTCTCAATGTCCTTTGTCTTCTAACTCTAATTATTCAAAATCAATGAATAAGTGGGGTTAAGAGACAAAGGAATTTAATTTTTACCTGAATTTAATTTTTAACTACAACATATATATATGCAGACATCTTTGTACCTAGTATGTTTAGTATATTATTTGCTTAATGTGACCATTGCTTAATACATATATAATGGATACCATGCAGTGACATACTGTATGATCACACAAAGTCAACCCCTCATGGGTCCCTCATCAATTTGTAAATCCATGTTAATTTAAACTTCAGTTTGCTATTTCAGGACTTTGATCATGATGGGAAGCTCTCGCCATTGGATTACACCACTGCTGTGTCAAAAGAAAACCTCCTGCTGCAAGCATTTGGAAAATGTCTACCGGGCCGTCAGGTATGCCTAACAAATGAAATTACCGGTACTACCCCATTCTAAAACTTTGTGTCCATCATTGGTAGGGTGCACATACCTGCATTACATGCGGCTAGCAATGTTGACTATGAAAAATGGTTTTGTATTTCTGTGCATGCATGTGTTGTCTGTTCGTATAGTTATGGGACTCTGCTTCCCAGCCCCAAGGATCTCAGCTAAAAACGTTTGCTAAAATGTTTTACTACCACTAATCTTATTTCAATTTTTCTCTACTAGGAAGTGGATACATTTACAGACAAGTACATAAAAACTAAACAAAGCTAATTGATCTACCAACACAAGGACTTCAATCATTCTTTTATATGCAATGTTACGAACAACATCAAGTCACAATCTGATGATGTATGCCATTAGTATCACCGCTAGCTGACATCAGAATTAAACTGTGCACTAAGTGTAAAATATATTTAGGTATCCAGTTGTAAATAGGAAGTGAGTGGTTGGACACAATGTACAAGGTGATTGTAAAATAAATGTCAGGCCCATTTCATGTACTGCATTTAATAATGTTGTCATTGCGCGCCTTTGTTACTGTGTCAAGACCATGAAAAGTAAAAAAAAAAAGACAAAAGGCAAAAAAGAAATACTTAAACTGTACTTTGCAGTCGACACTTTATTTGTCATCTAGAGGAACCTTGGCCTATCTAGGCATGGAGGACTCCAAAGAAGCTGAGGATGACTTGGTGTTTGCTGTATGTTCTCTGCTGTGGGGTTCTGACAAACAGATGAAGTACGAAGCTTATTTTAAATTTCAGCTGATTGTTAAGTATCAGTCTACCCCATTCAAACCCATCTGTTACTCACATATATGCCCGGGGGGGGGGGGGGGGCTCCCCTTTTT
>OMLO01003914.1_pt1 | contig 12346 bp, 9 predicted proteins | sample 1674811 | NCBI WGS metagenome assembly OMLO01 (sample SAMN06265003, study PRJEB25207) | coral metagenome | isolation source: Coral host | place: Mexico:La Bocana,Puerto Morelos, Mexico | collected 2008-11-13
GACGGCATACGAGATTCAAGTGTGACTGGAGTTAAGACGTGTGCTCTTCCGATCTACTCGGTCGTAGTTTGAGTTCAAATTCCATTTACAAGTCCAAGCAATAATATAGCTTATCAAGTGCTTACAAATATTTAGAGAGACTTGTTAATCCATTGACATAGCAAACCGCTTCGTTGTTTGATCATGAAAAAACAGACCACTAGATATTGACTCATAAAATTGATATGAGATTATAGCCGGCCGGTGGGGTTAAATACATAGAACTTGTTGACTTATGTATGGAACCCCGAAAGCTGTTGATATAGAGTATTCAGTAGTAGCCTTTTTGCGATGATTGTCGCGCTCGAAAAAACATCCTGCCTAACTGAAGCGACTTGAATATCAGACATAGTTGAATACACTTGTGACGGGATTTTAAATAGCCACTTGAGTCTGTCATATTTAGAATCGATGTAGAATAAATACATTGTTTAAATCTACATAATCATGTCTGCATAACTCTTCTGTTTTGGCGTATGGAGACTGTAAATAAGTTTGTCAGTGAAATTAACTATAAGATAAGGATTAGTATGTTCTCAGTTTCAGCTGCAATTCTTCCAGAAAACGCAGAAGTGATCAAAGCACTTGAATATGGCAATGCGTGTGGCAAGTGAGCATGATCACGGATCAAGACACTAAGATAAAAATTGAATTAGTTAGAAGATCAATATTTTATGCACTTTAAGGCCAATAAAGGTCGATATCCACCAAAATATTAATGAAAGAAAACTTCTGTAAATTGACGGGATACTGGTACATGATACCGCGTAAAAGTGTACCATGAAGCGTTCCAACCCCAAACTATTGTCGATATTATAGTCAATAAAGGAGGGATAATTTCCGTTGTCAAAAAAATGGGAACAATATAATATACTTACTGAGAAAAACACTTTTTCTAGGCTTCCACAAGAAATATTTTTCTTAGAATAGCTGGTGTAGTGTTGATAATGTGAAATGGGCATGTGACATAATTTTCTCTTTAAGTTTCTCTTAAGGTTTCCTGGAGTGACTGAATATCATGTCATGATGATATTGCTGAAACAACTGTATCCTGCAGATCACTACGTATTTTTGCATTTTCGATTTTCGAGTTCTCGTTCTATATAACATTACAATTTGCATAACATTGAAAAAAGTTCAAATTACTGTTGCACCAGATTACTATATAGCAATAGATTCTTTCTTAGGAAATAGAAGTTTCAAAGCAACCAATAAAACATCTGCCGTAATGTTTGAAGGCATCATACTGCGAGCCAATTTAAGTATCTTACCTTCTCCAAAAATGACAGCCATAGTGCTAAAATACCGCTCTTTGTTGTAATGGTATCGAGTGTAGCTTCCTGAATATTCTGGCCAGTTCACGTACGCTTCACCGCGACATTCGAGTCGCATTTCCTTGATCTTCAGATCGTCGTTAAGTTTCAAGTCTACTCGGCCACTCACAGTATCGCCAGGATAAAATACGCGATTCGTCTCGTCAAGTTTAACCTCAAACATTTCGATAGCATTTGATGCCATTGTTGCACGTGTACTGCTGCGTAAAGTAAACGATGACTTACACAAACAGTTCGCCGACGAGTGCTTGTAAAAATCTGAATACACAGAAACTTATAACACTGTTCTCGCAAAGGTTTCCGGAATAGCTGATACGAGGTTTTGCTCCTCCCAAGGTCGAGAATGTAAATTGAATCACGTTTTCGCTTTTGCTGTGGCCGGTTTTTCCAGTTAATATAGTAAAAATACAGTAATAATTGCTCGGAGTTTAGAGCATTTTAATTTTCCTGCAGAGTTAGCCCTGTTCATCAATGTGCATCGCTTTTCTTTCGACAGCTACATGTATGAAAGTTATTTGGAATTCCCTTAAAATAAATAACAGTTTTCTTTTTTTCTCTCTCTCTTTTGCGGTTATCAATTATTTATGAAGAAAATGTTCGACTCTAACCAAGCTTCTTTTAGTCACCTCTCCTTCTCTGTCGCGGTTTCAGTCAAATCCTCGTGAAAATGAAAAGCAAGAATCTGCATGATTCTAAGCTTATAAGATCTTGTTAGTATGGCTCCCTTGCTCAGCATATAATTAGGATTTATGATTTGACGATGTCTTATTTCAAACTGTTCCATTTAGGAAGTATAACCATGAGATTTCATAATTGATTTAAAATATTTGCATAACAATCCAGTTGAACACATTAGACAGCTGCGAGCACAACCTATAAAACGCTTTGCTAGTTTCGTCACATTTTTGACATATTGTGGGAATTTAAAGTGTCGTAGTTATTCTAGACAACAGTTTTGTGCTATAACAGTTTCAACTCAATAGAATTAAGAGCTAATTTGTGTATGTCAGCACAAGAAGTACATCATTGACATGATTGCATAACTGACCAACCAACTAAGCTAGATAAGCACTGTTCTTCTCCAGGGGGGACTCCAATATATAAGGGACGGGGGTGCTTGTCAATGTGTTGTTGGCGAACTGGTACTTCATAGGAGTGAAAAACATTTGAAAGCCACGCCCACAAAACATTCTGTTGGAATTTCTTAGAAATATTTGAAAACGTTCGTCCGGATTTCGGTCAGATTTTGGAAATACTTTGAAATCTTCGGAAAGTGGTTCGGGAAATCACCCAAAAAAGTCGTTAGGTGTTGCGAAAATTTTATAAAATAAAAAGAAAATTAAAATGGTCGATTAGAGATATGTGAAATTCCTCGTCTCGTGTTGAAAAATATTTTTCATCACTCGAAGATAAGTCTGTGTGGTCATGTAATATTCTCTATATATTCGACTCGCTAGGCCGTGTAAACATAACATTTCTATAAAGCTAATAAATGTTGCAGATAGTTGGTGAATGAAATTTTCATTTATTTACAACCTTGTCTCAGTAAATGCTCAATAAATATACACTGAGCCTCAATTACTTCTATTCGCCTCTATTTAAATAACGCATCCTTAATTTTAATTTAAAAAAAAAAAAATTCTTTTAGCTAACTCGGACTCATTTTTGAAATTTGTCAGCAATGCAGACAACATGTGCAAGTGCCGCACGACAATTAAATTCAATTTTCTCTTTATTCCACAATAGCTTATAGAGGGGAATGGTTATGAAACCCGACAAATTTCTTTGTTCAAATTTCTTTGTGCACAAAACACAATAGTTGTTTACTCCGTAGTGAGAAACTGACCAATAGAAACCTTTGATTATGCAATTCAAGCATAGCGCATGAGTGGAAAACTAGACTAAACTAAAGACTGTGCACGGTCGTGGACGTTCCAACCTAAATCTTGCCATCTTTGTTTGCTCCTTTAATGTTAGCTGGGCTTCGTAACTATTTCCCTCTATAAACTATCATGATTCCATGTTGTCCTTATCGTTGTTGTTGTTGGAGCAAGCTTTGGTATAGGGGGAGGGGTGAGGTAGTATTTGAGCTTAATAAAACGTACTTGTTTCCTCTCAGTGTTTGAGGTAGAGTTTACTGAGGGCAGGAATCTTCACGTGAGGCTATCATATAATTTAAGCTCAAGTAACGATGTGTATACAGTATGACTGAATAATCTAGATACAAGACTAAATAACTATTTCGGAAACCTTTAAAACTTCCATTAATTCTTTGAGCAAAGCTTTGCTACCAAAAAACTCATAAAAAGAAGGCAAACTATTTCTAAAATCAGTATCTTTACCTTCTGGCCTCGTCTAATTTTCGACATTTGGCCAATTGTAAAGAATCTTGTGAACGGTGCAGGTTGCACCCTATAATTTCATGTATAGTAGTACAAAGTTCGGTCGATGAAACTCTTGTGTAAATATGTTGAAATCTGACTGATGTCCCACACCAAATCAATTATTTTGTCGTCCGTTCAGACTCTACTTATTACCTTAAATCCACCATTATTTAAAAAATTCGTCGTGTTTAATTCTTTTCTAGTTGCAATTTCGCCATAAGAGTTCGTCAAATCATACTGGCTAACAATATCTGTAAAATTACCTTCGAGGTTCTTTACAGGTCGGAACATGGGATTGACAATGAATCTATCCCGTTTTTCTTGATCAAAATCTCCTAAGTTTGAATCATTAAGGTTCCCCGTTAAGGAGGTCTTTCCTGTGACGCAGAAAAATGTTCCTTTTCCCCGCTTTGGACGCTGGGATACAGGCCTGACTTGTGTGTCTTTCTCAGCGACCACTTCTGATTCGTCAGCGGAGCAAGCAATGACAACTGGAATTTCAAGGTAACCGTCCTTTGTGAACTTTCCTTTCAGCTTTGCTCTGACCTGAGAGTAACAAACTGGAAGTTACAGTCAACTAAACCAACAAGGTAAGCACTTCTGATATTGTTAACGAACTACATGTACTGAAAAAAAGCATCATTTATCGACTGATAGTATTTTGCTTCCTTCATTTGATCCATGGCCTGCGGTCATATCTAACCTAACAACCTCTCAACTACAACAATTCAGCTACTCCCTGTGTCTTCAGCGAAACGAAACCTTCTTAAAATCAGTTCCGCTATTTATCGGCGTAACGAACAATTGCGTCCTGATTTCTTAGTATATTGAATGATTTTTCGAATCTATATCAAATCCGAAATCTTTTTCCCTCTTCAGTACTTCAATAATGTCCTACTCACCAGAATGAAGTAAAGAACTGCTATACACTTGCAAGAAATGAGAGTTGGGAAGGTTGTAGGCGGAATAGCAAGTGATATTTTGGGAAATTCTTGCTCCCATCCGCTTAGAACGCCTTGTTTTCTGACATGACATATAGTGTGGTCACTGAAGGTCTTGCCACCTAACAAGAAATGCGAAATACGACGCAATGTAAGATCACTACTTAACAACACCATTTAAAATTGGACTGCAGGAAAACACTTTTTAAGGTAGGAGACCGTTGAAGCTGAGTTGGCCTTGGATTAGCTGGAAAAGACAGTGAGTGAGTGAACACTGCTGAGCTGCGTGCAGTTTTAAAACATCAGCACCACCGATCTAGTTAGAGAGTGACAGGGTTTCCCGATAGTAGACCATTTTATGATTTCCATTACTTTCACGGATTTGCACAAAATAGATTACTATGTTAGGGACGAGTCCTCCAATTTTTTTTTTTTAACTTAAGGTTTGGTGATCTTTAGCCATCGCATGCGTTAACTTAACCTATGCTTTAAGAGCAATCAGGTTTACCTTCAACAGCCACAAACAGAGTTCGTTGAACAAGAGACACTTCAGTATATGCTACGTCACGAGATGTCTCATTTGTAACTAATACAGACACAATAATGTCATCGCCTTGTTGGAAACCACCTCGGTCGATCTCAGCTCTAAGCACCAAAGAACCGGTCCTAAAGCATGGCCATCCTATTGTGTGCGAGTCTTCGTCGATTACGACGTCCTGAGGTAAAGCGGACATGATTAGCTAAATCTCACATTACTAGTGTCTTAGTAACATTACAGTTTCTTATCTCATTGTAGCCTAAATAGTTTTTAGTTCATCTTAACTGCATAAGCTGCTGGTTACTATTTGAAAGATATCGCGTGCGCCTAGGAGTTTCACATGCTATTTTGCTTGGTCCTCCTTTCCAATTTTCACAATAATTCTCCTGTTCTTATTGGTCGAGAGCCCTAGTAAATACGAGTACGGCACGATTTGAAACGCGGGAAAAGCAAACGTTCCAAAACAACCTGAGAAAAAGTTGCGACTTTTACAATAAATCGAAACCATTTAGTTGCGAAATGCCACTTGGGACATTTAGAGTGATCTTTGTAGAGACTCGTGCCCTTGAAACTGAAAGGTGAACTTACTAATTGTCACGTATGCGCTTAGTTTCACAATGACTTTCCTTCGTAGTTCTCCCCCAAAGTTACGACATTATTGGTGAATTTTCATTGTCAAAATTTATCGTGATACTACTCTACTACGACTCGTTTTTTCTTGGTGATGCCACTTTTACGCAAAAGCAACGTGTGCAGGCCCATGGAAAGAGATATTCGTGAGTTTTTATCTAGCACTTACTAGTGACTTACAAGGACTCATTTTTGACTAATTTAATCTTTCCTAGGTATTTAAGGATTTACTGATTTATTTCGCTTGGTCTCCTTACTGATACCCACTCCCCCCTTAAGCTTTACTGGCAACCAACTGCCTTATATTTTATTTCATTCATCTTGATTAACTTTTAAGTTATTCTGGGCGAATAAATTTTCTGTTTCAATTATCTGTTTATCTATTTGAGTGATATATCATGGTCATTGAACTGAGTGGAGTGCAATTTGGTCTGAAATCATATGCGTAATGTCAAAATAAAACGAGCGCACAGCGCGAGTTCAATTTGAAATCACAAGTATGATTTCAGACCACAATTGTACGACCCGAAGTTCAATTGCCACTTTATTACATCCATTTTGAAATCGCACAATTAAATAGCATAAATACAAACTGCAAGATTTTAGTCAGTACCATTATATATTGAACCAGTAGCAGGTTTGTCAAAAAGCGAAACCAGAAATGCGTTTGCATCTTATTTTGAAAACATGTCAACGTCATGTCAACGTGATGTGATTGCGTCATGTGATTGGTTGTTTTGTTTTACTGTCTTTTACTGTTTTACTGTTTTTTTTTCTCTTTGGCTGAGAAAAAGATGCGATTTAGAGTAAAAAACAGTGCGATTTGGGAATAAATCGCACCGCTGAGAGTCAATCAGATTGCAAGGATAACCAGTAATTTCAAAATGGACTTAATACAGCGGGTGTCTAGCTGCAATAATGCGGTGCAATAGGTATGACTGACGAAGGCCTAGTTTAAATGATACAACAGAGAACAGAAATTTCACTTACCGAAACATGTTCAAAGTCCTCTAGTGCCACGTAATCACCAATCAGAAACTGCGCTGGTTTAGTCTTAATGTTACTCTTACCCAGACTTCTTTCAATCACAGCGCGAGCCCAGTATCGAATGTTACCATGGCGACCTTCGAAGGAGGTTGGAAGGTATTTGTCAGGGATGATGAACTTGAACGAGAAACGGTAGCTTCCTTCAGAAATGCAAGCAGACGAGTTTAAGACATTTTTCTTTTCTTTTCCTGGAGAACAATAGAAAGCGAAATGCCTGTTAGTATTAATTGTGTTTGCACCGTTTAAAATAAAATTGAAGAGATGCTCTTTAAATTCCACTTCCTAAGTCAGTGAATTAACTGCTGATACTGATACAATTAAACCGAAAAAACCTGTTAGATTTGTTTGGTCTCGAACGGCAAGCATCATGCTCCGCCTGCCTCGTTTAGAAACAAAAATGGCAGCTTTAAAATACACGTACTTTTACAGGCTACAGTTTCCAGTACTTTTCCCACAGCTTTACTTTGACGGAGAAAATCTAACACTACAATACTAGTAGCAACACTAATAAAGTTTCGAAAATCTAAGATGACTCTGAGCCCTCTAGACTTTGAAAACTTTGTAAAAAGTTGGGTCTTATTTAATTTAATAAAAAGAGATAATCATAATACAGTTCTATAATCAAAAAATAACGGTTAACGAGCCCGTTTTATAAGTTATACGCACTTGAAGATAAAATTAATAAAGTTTTTTAACTTGTAATGCTGTTGCTCTAGAACCCCATTTTGCCATACAGATTATCATTGTTGTTTTATCAATGGCGGAGCATTTATTTTATACCAATATTTGTTATTAATCTGACATGTTATTTAAAACCCGGCAAACGCTTTTAAACAAAATCTAAACGTGAAGAGAGTTCTTGTTAACGTCTTTAAATGCCACACACAGTTTTATTCAGTGTCAGGGTAAGAAGAAGTGATTACTTGGTCGTAGTTTGAATTCAATTTCCATTCATAAGTACGATAGAAGCGATAAGATAGGTTATCAAGTGCGAAGGAAGAAATGATTACAGGGATTTATTAATCGATTGACATTTCAAACCGCTTTATTGTTGGGCTCATAATAAGCAATGAAAACATACCGCTCGATATGGACTCAAAAAAAATTGATAAGAGCTTATACCCGACCGGTGGGGTTATATACATAGAACTTGTTTTCTTTCTATTAGTAATCTGACTTATGCGTGGTAGGCCTTGAATTTCGTCATATCGGTACAAAGCTGTTGATAAAGAGTTTTCAAGAGCCTTTCTGCAATGAGTGTTGCGCTCGAAAAAAAACATCCTGGCTAACTGAAGCGATTTGAATATCACGCGTGGTCCAATATACTCGAGACAGGAATTTTAAATAGCCACTTGGGTCTGTCATATGGAAGAAATAGATCGTTTAAATTTACATAAACATATTTGTATAACTCTTCAGTTTTGGCGTATGGAAACCGTAAATAAGTTTGTCGGTGAAATTAACTATAAGACAAGGATTAGTATGTTCTCAGTTTCAGCTGCAATTCTTCCAGAAAACGCAGAAGTGATCAAAGCACTTGAATATGGCAATGCGTGTGGCAAGTGGGCATGATCACGGATCAAGACACTAAGATAAAAATTGAATTACTTAGAAATTACTTACTTATGCATGTTTGGTCGACTAAAATCAGTACGTGCCAAAACTGGATAAATAAGTGTCGATATCCACCAAAAATATAAGAAAACTTGAAGGGATTCCATGATACTGGTAAAAATTCAAGAAATGTATCATGACGCGCCCCTACCGCAAACTATTGTCGATATTATTTTGAATAAAGGAAGGATCACTTCTGTTGTCAAAATAATGTCAACAATACTTACTGAGAAATACACGTTTTGTCAAGCATGACAAACTTATAAACACATTTTCGTCCGAAAACAAGCCGATTTTGTAACGCCAATTTTACACGCAACTTTGTTCTGTTAAAGATCGTTGCACATGGGGCATGCATGCATGCATGCACAGGAGCGCACAGGCGACTTTTAAAGAACATTCCGCGGAGGCAACATGTTTCAGGTTTCGAAAAGCGATCCCAAAAACCAGCAACACTGTTGCCCGAATTGAATATAAGTTAAAAATCGCGTTGTGTTGAAAGTCGGCTCGAGTTGTCGACCATGGCGGCAAGAGAAGTTCTGTTCAAAGTTGGCTGGTGAAACATGGATAAAAAATCGGTGTCGAAAATCCGCTCATAAGAGACCACATGTAAGGTGGATCCTACACGATAAAGCTTGGATCCTACACGATATTTTAAATCCAACAACCCGAGACTCAGTACTTTTCACAGCTAATATCATAAACATTTTAATTAGAGAAAATGGCTCTGATTTTAGAAGAATAGGCCTGGAACAGATCAAACAGAAGTCTTGCACGATCAATTAAAACGGATTTCTAGGTTTGCACAGATGAGAACCACCGTCGGATGATTTTACTTCGAATGGTCGATGTGTAGGTAGTGTTTCTTTTTAGCTTTCTTTGATTAGACTGAATGTTTAATACTCGCTGAAATATTTAATGCACCACTTTGATTCCGTGTGATGATAAAACTCAACATAGTCAGAGTTATGAGCTGGCCAACTTCTGTAGTTATAAAATATTAATGATCTTAACGAGAAACAAAACAGAATCATAATTGTCTCCCGCAGATCACTACCTGTTTTTTCATTTTCGCTGTTCGATTTCTCGTGCAATATAACATTACAATTTGCATAACATTAAAAAAAGTTCAAATTACAGTTGCACCAGATTACTAGATGATAATAGATTATTTCTTAGGAAATAAAAGTTTCAACGCAGTCAATAAAACATCTGCCGCAGTGTTTGAAGACAACATACTGCAAGCTAATTAAAGTGACTTACCTTCGCCAAAAATGACAGCCATAGTGCTAAAATACCGCTCTTTGTTGTAATGGTATCGAGTGTAGCTTCCTGAATATTCTGGCCAGTTCACGTACGCTTCACCGCGACATTCGAGTCGCATTTCCTTGATCTTCAGATCGTCGTTAAGTTTCAAATCTACTCGGCCACTCACAGTATCGCCAGGATAAAATACGCGATTCGTCTCGTCAAGTTGAACCTCAAACGTTTCGATAGCATTTGATGCCATTGTTGCATATATATATTGCAGGGTATATTATAAACGGCGACTTTCACAAACAGTTCGCCGAAGAGATCTTGTGAAAATCACAACACTCATAATATTTATACTACTACTCTTCTCGAAAAGGTTTCCGGAATAACTGATACGGAGTAACGAAGCGTATATTTTGAATTACTCCTCCCAAGAATGCAAATTAATTCACCTTTTCAGTTTTGTTGTGGCTGGCTTTTCTACTTAGGCAAACAGGCGATCGCTTTTCAGTTACCAGTCTCTGGCCATGTACGTTCATAGGCTCTTTTCAAACAGCAGACGCAAACACAGTCCACTACAGGTTCAATATATTACGCAGCTGACCAATCTCGTAAGCCTTTGTGGTTGTCACGATCAGTCTTTGCCACTCAGCTTTGCTTTTGATTTGTTTATCAAAAGGAATAGTTATATATCAGTTCTTTTTGCGCAGTTACCGTGACAGGCGATGTTTTGTTATGTTAACATGCCCTGCGGTACGGTTTTTAATATCACAGCGTGATAGCTTTTTTCTTTTTTTTTTTATTTGAAGTCGCACCAACGTAACAAGATACAGTTTTTATACATTTGGCTTCTTAGAATTAATAGTAGCTATGCGGTCACACCAACACCATCAACTTGCCATGAAATTCTGGCTGTTAAGTAGAAGGTGGTATGCCGAGCGTATCATCTGCATTCGACGAAATCAATGCTACACATTCTCATTGTATATTCTTAATGATATAAACAAAATTGTCATCAGCATTGCTTGATAAAAAAAAATCCTCCGAAAATCCGGACAACTCAATGGAATCCCCTCAAAACCGCTGAAACAACAAAGTGAACAAAGTTGGAGAGGTATCACTTGTAGATCCTTGAAGTTTACAAAGAAGCTCATTACTGGATTATTTTCAATATGTTTATATATATTGCAAGCCATAACGTTTGAGTCGGTTTTTACCGCATTCATTTCATTCCAGCTAGCAAATAATTTAAAATGATATTAACACGTTCGTTAATCGACTTGGTATAATAAGTTGGTGATCATCGGGAATACTTTTTAGAGCGAAAAATCAGATCGTGGGTATTCAAGAGAGAATTTTAGGGGCAAAGTTAGATGACCTTTATACTTCTGCAGTCCCCCAACATTTCCGTAACCTTGATAAGAGAAAATGTGCCTTAAGTTAAAGCTGAGTGTTCCCGAACTTTTCTAGCGATCCTGTCGCTGTCGCCTAAAGTTTCATAAGCGAGTACCGTGGATTACAAATAAAGACAGCGTAATATGGCTGCCATAAAAGAGAGAATGTTCGTTGCAGAACGGAATAAATGTTACACTTACAGCAAAACAGCACTAAAATGACGGCATAAAAAAAAATATCGCTTATGTCTTCGGGTATGTTCGTGTTGTGTTGACATGTTAACACAACAGAGAAAAGGACCAAAGACGAAAAAAAATTGTTTTAGATTTTTTTCTGCCAAATATAGTTCACTTCCTCAATAACTTTTTCCTCATATGCGCCCTGAAGCCGGATCTGATTAAAAAAAAAATAACTTTTTCACAAAACCGTTTCCTCATTTTGCGGTAGTTTACAGCCTTTATGATTTCCTCTTGTCCGGTACTTGCTCCTCCCCCAATACCACCCACCCAATCACATCATGAGTTGGTTCACGGTCGATTTGCAATCTCGGGCCCAGAGCTCTGCGGCTCCATGACCGTCTGAATAGCCGGAAAACTCTTCACTCTGAGTTCTGCACTGCGGTTTGCAATTTCCGCAAAAATTACCCATTATAAACGTCTCAGTCTGAAAGACAAGGAAAAGACAACCACTAAAATGTTACATATATATATACATATAAAGTATATTTATTTTTCATCACTCTTTTCTGTCAAGTTTCCAAATTTTTGTACGTTGACCCTGTCTTTCGCGCCATAAATGTTTGCGTGAGCGCCGGGCTCGCGATTGTACGAAACTTGTCAGCGGTGTTGCTAGTAAACAAACATGGCGGCTGTAGAGGATGTGACAGCTAACCTTCCATCGCTGCAATTTGAAGCAGCCTTAAGTCGCGAAGAAAAGTATGCTTTTGCTCATTTTATCACTTAATGAATTCCTAGAGACTTGATTTGAATTTTCCTGGCTGTTTTATTGTAGGCAAGTGCTGTATTTACGCGGAAGAAGTCATGCCCTGACTGTCTCTGCTTGTGCACAAGGGTAAGTAAACTAAGTGAATTTTAAATGAAGCCTTTCGATCCTAGAGGACCATAGCTGCCGGAGCTTATCCCCGGTTTCTGTAGCATGAAGCGGCTAGGA
>OMLO01003915.1_pt1 | contig 12345 bp, 7 predicted proteins | sample 1674811 | NCBI WGS metagenome assembly OMLO01 (sample SAMN06265003, study PRJEB25207) | coral metagenome | isolation source: Coral host | place: Mexico:La Bocana,Puerto Morelos, Mexico | collected 2008-11-13
CTAACAACAACTCTATATTCCAGAGCACGCTGTCTTGAAATTTCAACTGTCTTCTCAACAGCTTGTTTCAAGAACTTAACTTGATCACGTACAGAGCTTATCAGTCTGTAGCAGGAATAAGGATCCCCCCTTTCCATTGTCTCATTTGGATTCTCGCTACCCATGGGGGACTGCCGAACTTCTGCAGCATTTTCTTTAGTAGCGGTATTTGAGGTATCTGTTTCAGCATGTGATGCCGCCTTTGATTTCTCCTGCTTCTCTTTCTTGGCAAATGATTTGGCTGGATGATCACCATTAGCTGAGCAAACATGCTTGTAAAGCCTCTGAAGATCCTCACTAACATACCTTAGCTCATCCTGAGTACAGTTAAGGCTTCCTTGAGCATTTCCAGCAAGATCACTCATGGACTTTACATCTTCCTGTAGGTTTTGGATCAATTCTTCTGATTCAGTCCCTTTATTTTTCATATTTAACAGCTCCTCCTCAAGATCCTTGACTCGCTTTGTCAAGAATGTTGCTTCGTCAGCTTTTGTTTGCAAGCTGGCCATTTTGGTCCTCATACTGTCAATCTCACTTTTCAAGTCTTTGATCAAAGCTTGAGACTTGTTCTCTTTAGTCTGATAACCTTTCAAAAGTCTTCTAATTTCTTCAAGCTCTTTCAACTGGTTGTTTAACCTTACACCAATAGCTTCCCTCTCTTCTATTGCGTCACTGTCACTGTCATCCAGAGTTTCACACAAAATCTTTGCCTCAGTTAAAGTTTGCATAGCATCAAACTCCTCTCTCAACTTCAAAACATCCTTTTCTTTTTTAGCCAATGCATTGGAAAGTTCATTTTTCTCACTACTCAGCTGATCAAGTTTGTTTGCCATTTCTTTGACCTCTGAGAGTTGAAGTTCTTTCATTAGATCTTCTACCAACCCAGGGACAGGCTTGTACTCTTCAATAATGCTTTGAATTATGGGGTGCTCAATTGGTTGTTCAGGCTTGGCTTTTTCTGGACTTTCGAGAGGAATAAAGCGACTTTCTTCATGCCAGCTATTAAGTGTAGGCGACCGACGTTGGCGACTTTCTTGCAGTTCCTTTTGCAGAATGGAGTTTCGATCTCGCTGTTCCTTCAAGGACTCAAGAGCTTCATTGAGTTGTTTTTGGTACTGATCTCTCTTGTCACAAGCCACCTGTAGCTGTAACTGGACAGCTTCCATTTCATCTGTCAAGCTTTTGTTTTCAACCTTCAGCGATTCAAATTCCACCAGTGACGACCTAAGTGCTGAGTATTGCTTCTGGAGGTTGATATTCTCCTCCTCAAGGTCACTAAATTCTTGTGTATGCTTTGACTCTCGGTATTTAAGCTCCCTGATTTCATCTCTCAGCAGTTTCTTACTCTGCGCAAATTGCTCAATTTCTTTCACATAGTTAGAGACCTGATTGCAGAGTCGTTCATTTTCAATCAGTGCATCTCTTTCAGCTTTCCTGGCCTGTCTCAGGTCACTTTCCAAGTCTGTTATTTTATGAAGATAACTTGCTTCTCTTGATTCACTCTCCTTGACAAGACTCTCTTCCCGATCATCACCAAAGCGACTTCGTTTCTCTTGCTCGAGTTTTAACTGTTCATGGACCTTTGGTCAGAGTAAAAATTAACATTATTAAATATAACTTGTAGCTTGAAGATATTAAGGTTTACATGGGACAAATGCCTTTCCTTATTAAAATATTGCAGCAAAGGTAAACAGTCAGCTGACTGGAAGCATAAGTCCAGCAACAAGTAAACAATGCCAACTTCGAGCAGTGCACAAACTGTCTTCCACCCACCTAATCAGAGACACTACTTGGATCTGGCTAGAGCAACATAATCAATATCATCATCATCACTAGAATGGAATTATATCTAGCTTTTAGTAACCAAGATTCTTGGACTAGATAGTTATTAAAATCTTGGTAGCCAAAGCTCACAAAGATTTTGGGAGATTCTTCTCAAAATAGCCTGAAACATGGTTACTATAATGTTGATATTTGCATGGGGTAGGCGGTACCCTGAAAAGGATTAGCATTCAGTCCAGGAGGGAGTAGAGGAATGGAGGATTGTTAATAGGCCAAATCATTCCATGCTACAGACACCAGAGTTTAAGTGAAAACTCTCAGACTGAGCCCTTAGTCTTAACAGATGTACATTTAGGTGCGTTTGTTCAGATCATTCAGTCAGAATCAGTGATCCAAGATCACTTGCATCAAAGGAATCAATGAATCTTTGTCCAGCCTGGATTCATCAATTCCTTCGATGATCCATCATCAGAGAAATCTTTAGATCATTGATCCTAATTAAGATCATCTCGGAAGGGAAAACAGCCCCGCAAAATACTAAACAAGTAATATGTCTATTATAAATAGTTCTACAATTCATCAGCCAACATATATCCACACACTGTTGCTAGGGATTATCTAAGTATAGGAAAATATATTTACAGTTGTCACTGAAAAATACTTCCTTGGCGAAACACAATCGGTAATTTGATCACAAAATAGACGTTCCATTGATAATAATTCTCAGAAATTGGCAGCCAGTAAATTTCTTTCAAGGCCGACATGTTGGCTAGTATTTTAATCATTACACGAAGCTCAAAAATGTCCAAGAACAATATGAGGGTTCTACAAAATCTTCTAAGCTCTTGGAATAATATAGACTGCAAAAATTTCCTCTGTCCACGTCACGAAAAACAGTTTTATCAACGAACTTTCTTCAAACAAGCGAATGCATAAATTTGGCTTGCCTAATGTTGTAATTCAAAAGATTATTAAATTATCTTCAAAGTGGAATCTTGTATTTTCAACTTTCAGTTTTTCCGAGAAAGGATTTTTCTAAACCGCGCTTGATCCGACTCTTATATTTACACTTCTTAGTTGTAAATAATTAAAGCAAAGAATCAAATCTTTTTTGGCGACTAATCGCGGTCCTAAACTCAGATACAAAAAGAAAAGAAAGCAACAAAGAGATTAAGCAAAATTTTCTTCAAAACAAATCAAAAAGGATCTCATATTAAGACTTAAATACCTCTCTGAGGCATTCCAGTTCTTGCTTGTTCGCTTCCAAAGCGCTCTCAAGTTCATCATATTGTTCCTGTAGTCGCTGTTTTTCTTCCAACACAGCAAGCCCATATTCCGCCGCTTGCACTTTTTCTAAACAGGCCTGCTGTAACTCATTACTTAACCGTTCAACTTCGCTTTTCAGTTGCTCGATCGTGGTCATTGTAGCTTCAATCTGAACGCTGTAATACAAACCGCTTGATCTCCATGTTGCAGTTTTGAATTGTTTTGTGCAGAAATGAATGAAATGCGACACCAGGTCCTCGCGGTATCCTTATCGCGGAAGGCCTTCTGGGGTGGATACCGCCATCTTGTGTCATGTGACGAAAGTAAGGAAGGTGAAAGTCTGTGCGAAGGGTTGTGTTACTGCTCGTTGGATTCGCGAAAATGTTGGCGTTTTTTCGTAGTATACTGGACTGGATAAAGAGTCTCTTCTGGAAGGAGGAGATGGAGCTTACATTGGTAGGCTTGCAATACTCCGGGAAGACGACCTTTGTCAATGTTATAGCGGTAAGCGTGATCATGGGAGAGCTTTTTATAGTCATCTTAAGTTCGTCATCTTTTGATTCTTATATCTTTATTTGGCTATTTTTTTACATTGTAACGTTTAAAAATACCCCTCTTCATCTTTCGCCCCGTATATGTACATAACTTAAGGGGCAAGTGCGTGACTTCAAGCCTTATTACTTACAACTTAGAAATCATATTGCGTACGAGGACTTTGACATTTAAACGGTAACTTTTGCATGTTGTCCGAGAAATCATTAACACTTTTACATTCTGGAAGAGTAGCGTGAAAAGTGTGATCGTTCATCTCTGAGTTAGAAAAAAATCTGGTTAATTTCTTTGAGTTATATTAATAACGTGGCCGAGATTTTTAACGTTTTTATGGTATAATGTCTATATAATGTTTGGTTACATGGTCATACTGAGTGCTCAGATACTGTATTTTAACACCACATAAATTACTGAGTTTGGAATGAAGTCTCAGCATCATTTGTAATATATACTGAAGATTTTGATTTTAGGGTGCATTCCTTTGGGATTAAAATGTACGTGGATCAGGATCAATGAATCAATGATCCAAGCTTGCTTAGATCATGGTGCATTCAATTAACTGATTGAATCCTTGCCTTGAGTAGATTCATGAATCTGTCCCTTGGCATACCATGATCCGAGTAATCTTGGATCACAATCATGATCTGGATCATCCCAAAGGTATGCATGTTGAGACTCTTTGCATGTGCTTGCATGACCAGTGCTTAGTGATAAAATGTAATAAAATATGCAAATATGTTATTTGTCAATACCCACGGAGCACCAAGGAGTTCATAAGAACTCATTCAAAAATGCCCCTGCATTCCAAGATCAAAGTGGAATTTGAAAATGTTGGTTTTTGAGGAGAGAAGAAAACCTGAGTTCCTGAAGAAAAACCTCTCCAAGCAGAGTAGAGAACCAACAACAAAATCAACCCATGTATGACACGGGGTCTGGGAATTGAATTGTAAGGAAACATTGGATGGAGATGAGAACTCTCACCACTGTGCCATTCCTGCTCCCCCAAAAGGAAAACCAAGATTCCCCTAGCTATGTGTGTTAGTGTTACATGTGCAAAAAATATTGCATTGACTTCTCCGTGTGTACTTTCAAAGTAAACACAGGGAAGTAACACAATATGTAAGTTACAGGAATTCTTTTGTTTACTGCATCCTGGACTCTTGATTACTGTTAGAATTTTCTCTAAAGACATTGTCAACATCAAATAAGCACAACAAGTGAGAGTACTTTTGTTTTGTTTTTTGTTTGAGTAAACATGACGTCAAGTCTGTTTCAAAGTTCCTCTTTTTGGGAGAAGCAAGGGGTAAAATCTTACTGGCAGTAATGTGCTAGCAGCATAGATTAGAATCCACCAGACAGATCATGTTCAGAAAACCCCTTTTACCTGCTGTTACATGTGACAAACAGACAACTCTACTGGTGTAATGTCACAAATCCCAGCAAGTCCTGTTAATAATTGAACAACAATTATCATTGTTCAATATCGTTTTCATTATAATATCGATTTTCATCTGTATTGTTTATTCATTGGCTGTTTAGTTGATGAAGGAGATTTTTCTCTTTACAGTCTGGTCAGTTTAGTGAAGACATGATACCAACAGTTGGATTTAATATGAGAAAAGTCACCAAGGGTAATGTCACAATAAAGGTCAGTTTGAAAGTTTTTATTAAAGTTATTATTATTTTATTATTTATGACCACTTTCAGGGCCTAAGAGCATAATCTCACCAATCCTGCGACATCAATCTCTGGATGTTGCAACTACAGCATTGAGTGAATGTCAACTGGGGCTTGTGCCCAGGTCCCTGTGTTTGTGGATTACCGAGATTATGCTCTAGGGCAACTTCCAAGCTGTAATATATTAAATTTAGCCCCTTTGGATTCTCATTTTGCTGTAACAGTTGTGATGGTTTTCGTTTATATGCAAATAACTTGTTTGATGTCTGGTTGATTATCTTTGTTAGGTTTGGGACATTGGAGGTCAGCCTCGATTTAGAAGCATGTGGGAAAGATATTGTAGAGGTGTAAACTGCATTGTGTAAGTATTAACGAAATCAAATGGCAAGTGGCAGACTATAGCTGCAATAATCATTTATTTGTATTGATTATTCAAAATAAGTTTGGTGTGTAGATAAAGTCTGCTTTCTGTCTAGATACATGGTGGATGCTGCGGATCATGAAAAACTAGAAGCATCAAGAAATGAACTTCATGGACTCTTAGAGAAACCCCAATTAGCAGGCATTCCAGTAAGTAGCCTCCAATACAATAACTTTGTTAGAAAACAAGTCACTCGTGAAGAGAATTTTTTGTGGAATTTTAATATAAAACTGTACATTTACCTCTGATGGCACTGGCAGGGGTTTCAATAATGCTGTCAACAAAAGGGTAACTGGTTTCCACAGGTGGGCAATTTGAAATGAACTGGTAATAAGAAAAACTTTCCCCTAGATGATCCAACCAGACAAGGAAAATCGTCACAACAAATCAGTTTGCCTGGTGCACGGACCTGGTGCCCGAAACTCCTGCTGTGGCGAACAGTGCTTTTCATTCTGTGTTAATTTTTGTCATGTTTTTTCTTCAGGTCTTAGTTTTGGGAAACAAAAAAGACCTTCCAAATTCACTAGATGAAAAAGAACTTGTGGAAAGATTGTAAGTAAAGAAAATCTTTAAATGTGGCTCACCATTAGACAGTACTTTTTCTTAGACAATGAGCGTTTTCCATTAAACAAAAAATTCTGGACTTTACTTTCAAAAGAGGGGAAAATGGTACATGAAATGTCCTGATGTGTGTCCAGAAAAAAATCCAAAACATTGTCGATTTTCCGAAATGCAAATTATCATTCACCATTCTGGGAGGAAAATCGAATGGAACAGAAATGCCCAGTAAGACATTTTGTGCAAATTTGGATATTTCCTCAAAGGTTGCCCACTTTCTTTTTGAGATTCTGGATATAATGTTCCTTTTGCCACTGAATTGAAATTAATTTTTACCAAGAATTGAAACCAGATTTTCTGGTCAAATGGAAAGCACAGTGTGTGACATTTGTATGTCGCTTTGCATTCCTTATGTGCGGGAATATGTCACAGTTATCATAATTTGCTGGATTTGTAAATTTTTTTGAGATGTGTTGGCATGTTGGCTCAAAACTTACAGTACATCATTACAAGTGTGCAATTTTCTATTTTGTGACAGGAATTTGGCTTCCATTCAAGATCGAGAAATCTGTTGCTATTCTGTTTCTTGTAAAGAAAAAGATAATATCGGTAAGTTCAGATGCAAAGAATTAATATTTTGTGAGCTCTGTGTCATCATGTGGGTGATTTTGGTCACTAATTAAAATAAATTAGACATTGATTTGTACATGTAGCTTTGTAGGCCTGTAATGCATACACAAAGCCAATTGGGTATCTTGCATCATAAGCCTGACAACATGCTTAAGATCTACTAGATAACTAGAAGGATCAATTTTACTGTGAACACAACTAATAACACTGACATTGTAACATTAAAGAGCAACATTCACTGTTGAGCATCTTGACCCTATCATTGCCAATAGTACATAAGTTCAGAATTAAAATGTAGTCGAGCTCTGCTAATACCAACCTGGGATATTAAAATTATTAAAATAAGTAAAACAACTGACTAGATGTTTTCTTCAGGTAAAAAAGGTAGTTAATAGTAAGTAACAAGATGGTCAAATCAGTGGCTTGTTCATAAAGTCCATTATACTGAAAAATCACTACATGAAAGTGTTTTAATGAAAAATTTGAGTGTCATACTATCTGTAGTTTTATCTATACACTTGAAAGAGCAATCAGCATACGAGTACTGCATGAAAAGCAAAGCACTGCTTGGTAGCTTTTCTTGCAGTGAAATATTTTAAGTAGAGAGAGTATTTTACTCTTGGGAATAATGGTTAAGAGCAGTATTACTATCTACCATAAAGAAAGACTGAGAGCTTTGGCTCATTTATCATGTTAATTGTGATTTTATATCCTTTAGACATCACCCTGCAGTGGCTCATCCAACATTCAAAGTCGCGTGGTTGACATTATCACAGTATCAACTTATTTACTAAGACAAGTTACCCTTGGTGCATGTTGAAGAACGAACAGAGAGACAAGGAGGTCCATTCACAATAAAATTTAGCAATAGAACTTAAGAAACTACAAGATCTTTTCATATCCATAAATGATAATGAGCTCTGAAAGCCACTTTTTTAAATCCTTAATATTGTATGACGCAATTGATTAGAGAACATTACAGCTATTTTCTGCCCGCATTTATTGAGTCAGACAACAAAAATTGAGTGACATTTGTCTTGTTAGATAGTTCAGTCATTGGAACAAATCCTGTTTATGACAAATTTTCATTTAAACTGTTGAGTTTCCAATGGTTAGTACCCTGTTTTCTATCATGGTGCAGTCAGTTGAAGGAAGCTGCAGGCGTGTCAACCAAAATTTGTCATCAGCTTGTACTTGATCCCCAGACTGAGCTTTTGTATACCCTAAAATAGTTTTGTTGAGGTTGCGTGGAGAGAAATTTCCCTTTCAAAGATGTGGGGGATATATAAAGATTATTAAGTTGTTCCTTTTCTGGTAAATGTATTGTTACAACTTCAGTCCAAAGAGAATGAAGTCTGGCTTCACCACCAGATAATTATATAGAGAAGTATTAATTGTTAGTACCTCTTCGGGCAAAAGGAAAGAAATGTTGAGCACACAAAGATTAGAGTATTTAGGACATGCTTAGTCCAGTTCTGGCCCTCTCTCTGTCATACAATGCTACACTCTTGGAGAGAGAGAGAGAGAGATCCTCTCTCTTTCTGAGAGCATAGCGTTGCATTAGACAGAGAGAGGGTTAAGAACTGGACTAGGACATGCTGTGTACTCCCACCAGTTTATTATCAAGGGAAACATGATTAATTGAAAAGTAGCCACCTTGACCAATTCACTAACGCAAATGAAATGACCTGTAATGGAAATCTCAGCACAGAAAAGTAACTTACAACTATCAGCTGTACGATGCAGTGTATGAGTACAGTAGCCACACATACACATTATGTACCTATTTTTATAGCGTGGTAGGATGACCCAAAGTGTGCAGATTCTCTTTTGTAAGAAAGAACCTGACTTCCAAGTGAGAAAAGTGAGCAAGCAAGACTTTTTGTACTTTTTAACATGGAAATCATAAATTGGAACGTTTAACATAGCACAGTTTTAAGTACATTTTCTAACAGTTACTTTTGTTTTCACTTCAAGTGAAAGTCTATCTGTGCTTGGAGACTTTTGCTTACTGAGGGTCATCACATAGATTGAATTCCTTGTCATAATAAAATAGTGCCTCCAATGTTTAGATTCTTTTGGCTCGTCTTGCATCACACACTCCTCACCAACAAACAGGAGTGTGCAACAAGCCCAAAGAATGCCTATGCAGGAACCTACAGTTTGAATGATACCTAAGTGTAACACCCCAACTATGCTAGAGTTACAGGCAGTATAGTTTATATATTATATGGATGAACAGGAGTTGTGGAATAGTACTGAAGTATTCTAAGGCCGTACAGCATTAAATTCCTATTGTTTTAAGAATAAATGGTAATTTGGAATAATCATGGTAGCCTTGGTTTCTGTTAGTAAAGTAGATGGCACCTTTAATCAAGTTGGGACTATCTGTTCAGCATACATGCAGTAGCGGTTAGCTTTCATGCTTCAGCTTCAGGGGGAAGGTGGTTCTGGTGGATGGCATGTAATTCTAACTGGTTTTGTAGGTTTGGAAAAACTTGCTATTTTTGGCGGGTGCTTTGAGCCAAACAGGAGCTCTGGCCCAATCAAGAACTGTGAACCCTGAACAATCGGATGCGTGGAGATTCGAGCCAATCAGGTGTGCAGGGATTTCTATGGGTGTTAATTAGTCTGTTGCTGATTGGTTCTTCTTGCTCAAATTCTTTGGAATTGATTAATATGACACTTGCTATACCCAGGGTTTTCAAAACAACCCAATCACCGCATTTGCGCCGGGTACTTTTTTCTCGAAGTATATTGATGCGCAATCCCTTTTTTTCACCAACATAATCATGACCTGATCTGATCTTTGAGGAACTAAATGAACAAGACTATGCTGCTTTTTATACATTTGCCCCCGACATAATGTATTGGATGTTTTGGACTGTTGTTCCCGATAGTTTTCACCCTTGCTCGAAGAGAGCACACATTCTCGTACCCCGAGACCACGCCCCTATTGGTCAGCACCAAGACTCTCGAACAGGAAGTCTTGCAGCTATGACATACACCTTGCATTTCTCATGTAATATTCGAATTTAGAAGCCTTGCAAGAATGCTATGTAAATGAAACTACAGCCTACAGGTGTACTTGAGCGTGAGGTTCGAGAAAATGTAATGAAGCTGAGCGCTGTAACCCGACAAGTCAAATAAACCAGATCCTGAATGGGAACAACCCTGCTTTGCATTGATCGACACCCTTACATCCGTTTTCCCTTCGGCAGCATTTTGCCCCATTTAGGTAAACTAGTTTCAGTTCTTGTTCCAAGATACTGAGGACGTGAACCAAAGTGATCGCAAATATTAACTTTTCCTATGGCCCACCAGGTACGCGCTCACAGGAAGGCTATCAATTCTACTATGCATACAGTATGCATTACCCGATGCATTCTCCCGTGCATTCATACAACGTCATCTCTACCTCGTTACTCCGTCACGTGCAGGCCACAGTTACGTGGTAATTCCAAAAAACCCACCCCGGAGGGTTTCTGGGGAATTAATCCTTTCGTACTATTAATTTTTGCCTCTCTCGACTATTGTAGGTTCCCTTGGTTGAAATGACAAGTCAATTTCTTCAGTTTTTTCCGTTTTTTTTATTCATTTGACACGAGTTTCAATGTAACAAAATTATCCTTCCGAGTTCAGAATTAAGTAAAGGTGACGCAAGATGCTCAATGAGGTCCGAATTAAAACAATGACTTTATGAATTTATGATATTTTGAGTGGTAAATATGTTGAGTGATAAAATGAAACAAGGTAAATTGCTTGATTGATCCGTGATATTTTCCGCCTCCCATTTAAAGACGATTAAGCTGATACAGCAAAGCTCTTTCTTCGTAAAGAAACTGTTGCGCTTCTTGAGCGGCCAAGTGAAACAAGCAGCCATTTGATGAAGGTGATTCAGCCGACGCACCAATTTTCATGTGCGAGGTTAAAGGCAGAGCGAAGTGATTTGTGCTTTGAAATTTCAGCTTCAAATTCAAGTTCATAGTAAGGGTAGATTTGGAATTGTTCATAAATTTCAGAGAGACTTGGCGATGACATATTTTATCTTTAAAATGGAGTTTGACCATTGCCGAATTCTACAAGCATTAGCCTCGAGACAGACTTAATAAAAGAAACTAAAAGGCCGATTGATTGCAATACTGTATTTAGCTAAAACCGTCTTTAGGGGAGTTTTCGTCGCAAGTTTCAGTCTTAGTAACATAATTACGTGAGTGATAGACTTCACCAGTAACAAAGAACACAACAAGCTACACCGAAACTGTCAAGTCCTTTTAGAAAGTTACGCGTCTCAGCCGAAACAACTCTTTAACTACTGACAAAACAAATAAATTTTAGCAAGTTTCTCTTGATTTTGAACAAATTGTTACAAGAATGTATCACTACTATGCAACTACTTATAATTGTTTTCTACGGTTCTCACATGCTACCTTAAAAAGTTTGGTCATGAAGCTGGTCACGCTTTCCTCCCCGCGTGACAAGCCTCAAGAGCGTCTGCGCAGTAAGAGAGTGCAACAAATAATTATCTCGAACGAAACAGACCAGTTGAATAGAGCTACTCTCATATTTCAGAAATCAAAGTTGCTTCTTCAAGGAAATCTAATTAAACTGATATAAAGGCCTCTTTCCACTTGACCAAAAATTCCGATCTTCATTTTCCGAAGATGACTAAAACCTCTGTCAGGGAAGGTCCGTTTCATGTCATTTTGCTCCCGGAATTTCGCGAATGGTTCACAATTCGGAAATCAGACAATTCTCGGCTTTCCCAGGATATTTCCGCGACATTTTACCTGGCCTCGTTATGAAAGTTCTGAACTTTTGGTCCAATGGAAAGTACCCGACAACTCTCTCTTCAAATAAATCGTACTTTCGGTCGCGACACCACAGACGCCGACCGTCTTTCGACGTCACGACGGACTTCCGACTTTTATGGAATAACTATAAAAGGTGATCGCTTCAAAGAGTATTTTGATTGTTTGGTTTTCTTCCTTTAGGATGACGCGCAAATAAGTCTGAAAACTATATCTGAATCCCAAGGTGGGCACAAGACCCTCCCCAATTATCAAAAATTGACTCTCATTCTTTTTCAGTCGACATTTTTCTTACGAATACCGTGCACAAAAATAACACTCTTTCGTAACAATTGCGGAATATTTTTGAACAAATATTAAGAAATCATAGTTTCTTTGCTTTTAGATTAAAAGAACTTCAAAATAATATTTTAACGTTTTAAGTGTAAAACGTAACTTCGTCAATAAATTAAGTTGCATAAATGGCTTTGAATATTGAAATTTCCTTGAAAGGATTTGGAGATCCAGGAAACCTGAATGTTATTTAACGTTCCATTTAATTTTGCTCTCAGAAAGAATTGAAGACCCCGATTTCAATTTACAAATAAGTCTTTTTTGCTAGTTTCAAAA
>OMLO01003916.1_pt1 | contig 12343 bp, 7 predicted proteins | sample 1674811 | NCBI WGS metagenome assembly OMLO01 (sample SAMN06265003, study PRJEB25207) | coral metagenome | isolation source: Coral host | place: Mexico:La Bocana,Puerto Morelos, Mexico | collected 2008-11-13
CAATAGAAGGCTTGAGGATAGGCTGGTACACTTACTAAGGTCAATAAGGAGAGTTACAAATGCTCATTACTAACCAACAGAAGGTTTGAGGATAGGCTGGTACACTTACTAAGGTCAATAAGGAGAGTTACAAATGCTCATTACTAACCAATAGAAGGCTTGAGGATAGGCTGGTACACTTACTAAGGTCAATAAGGAGAGTTACAAATGCTCATTACTAACCAATAGAAGGTTTGAGGATAGGCTGGTACACTTACTAAGGTCAATAAGGAGAGTTACAAATGCTCATTGCTAACCGATAGAAGGCTTGAGGATAGGCTGGTACACTTACTAAGGTCAATCAGGAGAGTTACAAATGCTCATTACTAACCAATAGAAGGCTTGAGGATAGGCTGGTACACTTACTAAGGTCAATAAGGAGAGTTACAAATGCTCATTACTAACCGATAGAAGGCTTGAGGATAGGCTGGTACACTTGCCATATTCTGTCCAGGTCTTGACCACAGTCCACGTACATGGCGCCAGCGACTGCCTCAAACAGGTCGCCTAATGCCTTGGGTACCTCTACTTGCACGGCGTCCTCGTCGCCTCCGCTTCCCATGACAAAAACACTGGAGTAAATCTGGGCACAGGAAGGAAGATTGCGTGTTGCAGTTAAAAAAGGCAAACATTTTCAGTGTGTCTATGGCGTTCTCTATGTGATTGTACACAGGAAGGAAGATGGCGTGTTGCAGTTAAAAAACGGCAAACATTTCCAGTGTGTTTATGGCCTTTTCTATGTGGTTGTGCACAGGAAGGAAGATGGCGTGTTGCAGTTAAAATACGCCAAACATTTTCAGTGTATCTATAACATTCTCTATGTGGTTGTGCATACGAAGGAAGATGGCGTGTTACAGTTAAAAACAGCAAACATTTTCAGTGTCTATGGCGTCCTCTATGTGGTTGTGGTTGTCCATGTGGTTGTGGGTATGGTTGTGGTTGAAGCAGATGCAAACACCTTCCCCCCCCAGTTGCACAGTGATGGGATGGCGCAATTCTCCAGTTGAAAAGTATTAAATGTTAGCTCCACATGATAAAATTCAGGAACCTCTATTATCCATGTGCAAGTGACACTTTCTGGATAGGTTAAAGGGAATCCTGGACTGGTAAAGCTGCCATTTGTACCAAGCAATACTCCGTTTTTCGGACATTCACTCTCAGCTGAATATAATACAAATGAAAAACCGAAATGAACAATTTTCTGATGTCAAAACGCTATTAAGATGTTGCCTATTGTGAGTTTTGTCCATTTCCCCATGAATTAAATACTCAGTATTACGCTCGAAAATAAAACGCTTGTAGTAAAACAAACTGCTTTCTCGAATGAAGTGAAAACCAAGATTTTTTTATAATGGTTCATGCTGACCGCAGTGTTGCACAAACCCAAAAAAAAAACAAACTTTGTTTCAGAACTATATATCACAGTTAAAGTATTTTATCCGTGCGTACTTACGAATTGCTTTGAAGGAGGCATTGAATCCATTATCTACTGTTTCAGAGTCACTCTCGAACTCCACCCACAAATAACGCCCCGAGGATCGCAGCGGCTTTGGTGTTTTGTCTCCACAAAGCTCCTTTAACTCAGGGAAACTTGCACTTTGGCCATCTCTGACTTCAACATGGTCACACGTGCACAGTGATGGAATAGCACAATTCTCCAGTTGAAAAGTATTAAACGTTAGCTCCAGAAGATAATTTTCAGGAACCTCTATTATCCATGTGCACGTGACACTTTCTGGGTAGGTTAAAGGAAATCCTGGACTTGTGAAACTGCCATGTTTACCACGCAAAACACCTTTTGTCGGACATTCACTCGCAGCTGAAATTCAAAATTATAGAGCAAAAGTGAAAATTGTAACAAATTTGACTGATATCAAAACTATCTGCTTCGGAAATGCTGCGTTTTTGTGCCATTCGTTCAATTTCGCGCCGATGAGCCTTACTCTAAATAACAGCAACAAAAATAAAGATATTAAACACAGGGAAAAAACTCAAGGAAATTAAACAGCAATGTAAAAACTAAGTCTTTTGTCAAATGCTTTCTCCTGACTGCGTTTGCTCTATTATTCCTAAAGACCCTATTACGAAAGTGCAAAATTTGTTTCACCAGGGCATGCTTGTAGTTATAGTATATTTCGTCAATCCATACTTACGAACAGCTTCGAAGAAAGCACTGAATCCATTCCCTACTGTTTCAGAGTCACTCTCGAACTCCACCCACAGATATCGCCCAGAGGATCGCAGCGCCCTTGGTATTTTGTCTCCACAAAGTTCCTTTAACTTACGGGAACTTGCACTTTGGCCATCCCTGACTTCAACATGGTCACAAGTGCACAGCGATGGAACCGCGCAATTCTCCAGTTGAAAAGTAGTGAATGTTAGCTGTACTTGGTAGTTTTCAGGAACCTCTATTATCCATGTACACGAGACACTCACTGGGTAGGCGAGAGGATGTCCTGGACTGGTAAAGGTGCCATTTGAACCACGCAGTACACCGTTTCTCGGACATTCACTCGCAGCTGAAATACAACACAAAGAGCAAAAGCTATCAGATGAGAAATATGTCTGATGTCGAAACTGTGAAAGTACAGTCGAACCTCTCCACAACGGCCACCTTAGCGACAGAGGAAAGCGGCCGTTGTAGAGAGGTGGTCGTTATGGGGAGGTAGGGGTGTAATATGACACTTGTTTTTTTCGGGGGTGCAATATTTTTATCTTTAAAAAATGCTTATTGTAGCATGTAAATACGTAACACGATCAAAATATATCAATTAAAAAGAAACAAAACAGAAACAGAGACCAAAGACGCGCGGCATGGATCAAGTTATTTTGGCAGTTGGGATGCGATTTAGTAGCCGTTGCCGTTGTGGAGAGGTGGCCGTTGTAGAGAGGTTAAAATAAGAGTGAATAGATGGACCGTCCGCCGGGGCAAAAAAGGTGGCCTTTGTAGAGAGGTGGCCATTAGTGGAGGTTCGACTGTATACCATTTTGCGGGCTTGGTTCATTGTCGCGGAGGCGCTTTGCTCTAAAAAAATACAATACAACGAAAATATCAGAAGCCAAAATCAATTCGACGAAATATCAAGGTAATACGAAAACTTCTTTTCTAATGCTCTATCCTGGTTCAGGTTACTCTATGTATATCTGGTGTTCTCAGTTAAGAAAGGGAAATAGTTACTTTACCATTACTTCTTATATGGTTGATTTTCATCGTATCCTTGTACTTACGGACAGCGTTGTAGGACGCATTAAATCCATTCCTGGCTGTCTTGGAGTCACTATCGAATTCCACCCACATATATCGACCAGAGGATCGCAGCGGGGATGGTGTATTGTCTCCGCAAAGTTCCTTTAACTCAGGGGAACTTGCACTTTGGCCATCTCTGACTTCAACATGGTCACACGTGCACACTGATGGAATAGCGCAGGTCTCCAGTTCAAAAGTACGAAATGTTAGTTGTACTTGATAATTTTCAGGAACCTCTATTATCCATGTGCACGTGACACTGACTGGGTAAGTTAAAGGGTATCCAGGACTGGTAAAGCTGCCATTTGCACCACGCAAAATACCGTTACTCGGACACTGGCTTGCATCTGAGAAAAGTAGTGCAAATAGAATAATAATAAAAAAACGATAATGAATTATTTTTCGGGTGTCTGATACTTATTATGCGGCGTCTTTCAACCGTGATGACAAGAAGAAGTATTGTAAGCCCTTTACGAGGGTCTTGTTTCTCATAGCACAAAAATAGCAAACAGATCAGCAGCCGAAATTTTGTTGGCTACTGGCTGTGATCTGAACCACTAGTACTATCAAAATAAAACCAGAAGAAATGACTGATACAGGTATGGAAATCCATTGATTTAACTTTGAAAATATGTTACCGTGTCCACTAAACTTAATTTCGTGAAAATGGAAGAGGCGAGTTTGCGAGATATGTTCGCTTACGAAAAACCACAACGTTATATTACACAGGTGAGCACTTACTATCTTTCTTCTCTCTGTTGTTGGTTCGGAGAAAGAGGGCATGAACATGTACAGGGATAATCACGTAAACTCGAGTTAAGGTTGATACAAGTAAAAGAATTTTACAGCAGCAGCAGCTTCAATTTTGCGATTACTTTGCAATCGCAAAAAATACGAAATTAAGTTCCGCGAAAGGCCGATGGTAAGCATACATACCAACAGCGGTGTACGTCGCAAGAAAGCCTATCTCGTTATCTGTAAAATCCGTGTCAAATTCGATCCACATGAATCTCCCAGATGATTGAGCTGCTGTGGGATGTTCGTTTCCACAATATCTTCCCAGTAGTTCAGCATTGCCATCTATTCCATCCCTAACCTCAAGGTGGTCACAGCTGCAGACTGGCGACGGAAGAACGCAACTTTCCAATTGGAAAAACTGAAAACTCAGACGTACTAAGTTGCCTTGTGGAACTGTTATAATCCATCTGCACGTCTCGCTATTTGGGTAGTTGGACGGGTAGTTTGGACTGGAAAAATTTCCAGACAAATCAGTGAGGGAAATGCCACTTTCGCTGCACTGTCCCTTGACTGAGGACAGGAGGGTCAAAGCTGTAATAAGAGAATACACTACAGGAATTATTGTAAAGACAGTTACTGAATTTTATTTTGCCTCTCGGTTAATGTTTAACCTGAAATACAATGCCTGGCTAGGGCATAAGGGTGCAACAAATTAGAGCATTACGAGACTCCAGCAAGCGAATTAACTCCGCCATTTGGACTCTTCAGCTCACAAGCAGAAGTAGTCAGTTGAGCTCTATCTTCACTTTACCCTCACCTTGGACCGTTATCCTAGCTATGCATTCTGTTGCTTATTATATTTTAGTGGATTTTTTACCCTCATCTTTGCTGGGTAGGATCTTTTTTTTTATCTATGCGTAATTTGGATTGGATTGAAATGGTTATTAAAGTGGCTGTGTGGCCAGCCACATAGCCAAAGTTTATCCAAATAAAAGCTTGTTTACTTGACTATCACCTTTTCCAGCGAACAGAGCAAGCCCGATAGTGTTCCTTGTTGTGATATTGAACTTGTAGAGAGACAGGATAAAACAAAATTGTTGTGAAAGGTGAATTATTCAACATGACAACGAGCGTGGGACAAAGAAAAAATCTGAGTCCCCGATAGGAATTGAACCCATGACCTCCCGAACACCGGGCGGGCGCTCTATCCACTGAGCTACGAGAACTCATGGAGAGCAACAAAATTGTTGTGAATAATCTTGATATATATACTACAGTGTAGCTTAGTTGTTCTATTAGCTGCGAAAAATACTAGGATTGTAAGTAGTGTAAGTAGCCGTATTATTATTGTAACCAGTGTGAGAAAATTCCTTGTACTATCAATACATGATGTGTCCGATCGCGAGGGGTTTTGATTTGTTCAAAAAACTGTACCTGCATTCATTCTTATCACCTAAATCATCCTCGCTTTCTGAGTCACTGTCAGGGATGTTATCAACAAGGGCTCGAGTTAAATTTAGAATGGAAACTGCTCACAAAAATTCAATAACGAAAAGCGATTTCGGACGCCATTGTTTTCATTTCTATCCGCGCGGCGCTTCGTAGCAATACGCGCGTGTGCCACACGCGGTGGCGTAATTTGTTCCAAAAATAGCAAAATTCGTATCATGGGGACTATCTCGCCCATCAAAATGTTACTTTGTTATGGCCTCCGTCTCCAATTACGGTTTCTGCTTTGGGTCAACTGTATAGGCTACGTCCTTCTCAATCATGCTGTATTGTTGTTTTTCCTTCTGACTCGAACTAACATTTGATCGAACAAGGCCAAACATGTTAGAAAATCTAAATAACTTTGTAAACTTTCACATAATGTCCTATTGCTATCAAATTTGTTTATTCTTTTATTTAGAGAAGTCATGCAATGACGTTGCATCCCAACGTTCCCATCGGGTCCCCTTGATTTACTTTTCTTTCCTACTTGCTGTTTTAGTAAATGATGGAGGCAAAAGAAACGTTTGTGAATGATTCAGCCTTTATTTATCTCCTTGTTACATTTTATTTTGATTTTCGTTAAGGTTTTGAGAATACCCGCATTTGCTCAATACCCGCACTCATTACCCGCATTTACTCATTACCCGCATTTACCCATTACCCGCATTTATTCAATTACTTCCTCAGCCCTTATTTTACCAACTAATCATTTTGTTTCTAAGTTAAGGCCGTCATTCCATTGATGAAACATCATTGCCGCCATCAGCTGGAAAAAGAAAAGAGAACTTCTAATTATCCATGGTTATATACCAGTGTGATGGAATCTACTCTACCGAAGATCCACGCTATGTTAATATGTTATACTGAACATGCATGCGGAATTTCACAGGCGTCTTAATAAAAGTATGAAACAATTTTGTGTGGCAGCATGAGCACGGGGCTATTTAAAATAAGCCCGAATTTTCTCATCAGTCTTTATAGTAAGTAAAACGGCTGCAAGTTATCTAATTTGTGTACCCTTTCGCATGACATGTTAAATACGTCTTCTACGCCAACGTGTACACGTGAGGGGGTATAGGTAACCGATCACGAATGGGCCACTGCTAGTTCCCAGGCCTTTGCTGCATTAAAGAGCGTGACATGGTAACTGTCCTTCGCTTCAAGCAGTTTTAAGTGAGTTTGTGAGGGATTTTTATAGTTTCTGCGCTACTAGGGTCAAGAAAGTGGCAAGGAAAGGGGTAGAAAGTATTTTAGTTTTCGCGAAAACACGTTCATCTCGACGGAAAGCTTGAGTTCCCTGACGGACTTGACAGATTGCTCGATTCAGATGCTTATGATGAAAGAATCAAATTTCAAGCAGCTCAAGATCACAGTTTTGTGGCAAAAGACCGTTTTTCTGTGGATAATTCGAGGATGTGGATTTAGAGATTGCTGGTTTAACAGATACTGAGAGATCACTAAACCGATTGTGATAGGTTATGTTGTCAACGCGAAGCATTTAATATGCAAATTCCAGTCTTCACTGGAAGCGTGACACTTGACTACACGGTGTTTTAAGGGCAGTAACGTAGCCTTGAAGAAGTCAAAAGTGGGAAAATATGGTATCAAACTGATCTTTGGTAAAAAGGCTACCAATCTGAATACCTAAATCGTTGAGTTTATTGGGCAGCGCGTTGGAAAACTCCACAGTCAAGGTGTTGTGTGATATTAACTTCATGTTTGACCAATTTTATGGGGCAACTCAATGCAATCCTCCGTAGGAAAAAACGATGGCGACTGGTACATTTACCCATAATTCTTAGCACATCAAAGACCTTAACAACACTCAAAAACGTACAGAAAAGTTGTGTAATCTTCAAACCTAGCATACACAATGTCGTCAGTACAGGGTCAAATATTGCAAAAATAAGGCTTTCCTTATGCCTAATGGGCTGTGTTAGGTTTGTAAGGTATTGCGGTAAAATGTACAGCCGCCATCTTTTTTCTTACGGAGGATTTCCGTCGTGCCGAAATTGCAACTTCAAAATCGTGCGTGTAAACCAGCTGCGCAGCTGGTTTACACGCGCGATTTTGAAGTTGCAATTTAGGCACGACAAAAACTGCATCAAATATGCGCGACAGAAATTGCCTTTGTAAACGTGCCTTTATAAGTAACCTATAAATAATAATAATAATAATAATAATAATAATAATAATAATAATAATAATAATAATAATAAAAATGACTGACCGATACGTCTTCTTTTTGACTACAACATATCCAAAGTTGGTAGTAATACCCTGAATATAGGAGGCCAAGATATAGCACTTTTGGCAATCCTATTAAGAAAATCTTGAAATTTGGTGAAAATTAATTCTCGATCGAGGATCTTCGCTTTGAGGGCTCATTGCATCCTAGCGACAGTACATAAATCAGTAATTGGTGTAGATCACGGAATCTTAAACAGTTTCTTGTGAATCATATTGATTGATTGATTGATTGATTCTTAATTCTATCACTCAACATACATGTTTTTGTTACAGCGAGAATGGCAATGTAGTTAAGCTTGTCTCGTGCCACTTCGTACTTTCCAACATTTTATTATGAGAGCAAAAGAACATAGACACGGGCGTGGGGGGTGTTGGCAGTTCTGTTGAATACCTACTTTTTAGCTTCGTATTTCCGTTTCCCACCCCATTCCCCTCCACCCCCCACTCCCCCTCCCTCAAAAAAAAGAAAAGAAACGAGTATCAAAAAGATAACGAAAATTCTTCGACAAACACGTCAACATCATTATTACTAAGATATATCCCCTAAGCTCATACCTAGCAGGGACAGCAGCATTGCGTGTGGACTTGATCATCACATGGAGAATCGCATTGATAATAATCGCAACCCTCATGGCAGGATGTACAACCACTGCAGGCGTCCGGCGATGGTGATACGCATTCCCCGCCAATCGAATGACATTCTGTAAACAAAAAAGGTCGTTTGTTAGTTAGGTGCTCAAGGAGTCGATCCCACACAAACTAAGAATTGCAGTTCATTTCAACTGCCATGTCCACTACTCAGTTAAAAAAAGAAATTCTCACAACAAACAGTCTTCATCAATGGACCAAAGGAACACTCACCTTGCCTGGCAAAAACTTGCAAGGGGTTCTTCCTCTCGTTTCTTGCCATTGCACCCCGTAGGGTAAGGGTACCCAAAATAATCAACACCAGACACAAACGAAACTTCGCCTCCATAGCTTTCTTTACTAAAACAGAAAAACAGGGCTTAGGTGAGTAAAACAAATGGTGTAAAATCTTTCGATTTGTCCTTGAGGATCTAACCCAAAGAACAGAACATTTGGGAACTTCTGTGTATAACTTGTTTGGTGTCCTACCTTTTCTTGGAAAGTGGATCCCACCCTGCATTTGGAATCTTTTCTACCCATTTTCTAGTTGGTTATACCACTTTCCCCTGCACATTTCTTCGCTCGTTTCGTTATGAATTCAAAATGCGTTGCCTTTTCCATTCTGGGTGAGATCCTTGTGGCGTCTGCCATGTCTCCCCTGGTCCATTAATCCGTGAGTTCGCCACTGTGGGTTACTCCTGCATTTCGTACCCCTGTTTTTGTGCGTTCTCTAGTGGGATACTCTATATCTGCATTTTGCGTTGTAGTACACCTTACCTCGTACATTCGGTTCGCTTCCCCTAAGTGAACTCATTCGTGTAACGATACACCTATTTCTTTTTTCAGCATCATGTAACTGGCATGCAGAAAAGGTCAAATGTTTACATGTTCCAATCTTTTTCTTTCCTTTCAAAATCCAACAAGCGCTTGTCTAAAATATACGCTGCATTATCACGTTGAGAGTTCTCGGCGCATCCTCTCTCACACTTCCGACACCGTCTAACGAAACTAAATCACGAGACGAATGTTAACAAAAGGAACAGCAAACAACTATACGCGAGCACCAACATTAAATTGCGCATCTTAATTAAATCTACGGTAATGCCGGAGTTTTCACAGCTGCGTAAAAAGATGACTGGAATATTCTTCTAATCTGCTATAGCCATTTTTTTTTCAGTTATACGGATTCGCCTCAAAAAATAAGTCCGTATAAAATCGTTTCCCTTTATTGGTCTAGAGTTTTACCACTAAAAAAAAAACAAACAGTGAGTTTACCAGTAAATGGTTTGATTCCCATCTAACCACCTAAAATATCTTAAGCGTGGCGGCCTTTTTGTTCTACGAAGGAAGGACTTTCAAAAAGAACCTATTTCTTCCAGTTGCCTTGGGCTGGTGCATGGAATCACAGGCAAATATCACGATAACACCTAGCTGCTAACCATGTAAAATCTACAAACAATAAAACTTACCGCGCTAGAGTCTTCTGTTTAGATATCTTCCTTCAAACGGTCAGTCTTCCGCGATAAGCGAAACCTTCCTAACAGGCTAGCTCTCTGTGGAGAACTGATTGTTATATGCGACTTTACCTCCTTTTAAGAAGTCCTAAACATGAAACAAATAAATTTGAAATTGACAGTTATAAATTGGAAAAACAGTATTATTGAAGCTCATGTCACAACTGCTAGGACTTGCTTGCACCTGTAAAGCTTGGAAAGAGCGCATGCGCAACTGCATTTGTCTAGGGTGAGCCTCTAACTATTTACTTAATGAAAAATTTTCGCCGAGGGAGAAAAACTTGAAATTCGTCATGATGATAGAAATTTTAAGAAACGTAAGACCACCCAGAAAGAGTGTCTTGACTAACTAACATTCTTGCATTCCCAAAGTCAAGCTTAAGGTTAATGCTGAGCACAAAAATTACGATCAAAGATCGCGATTTTAAACAAAGGAGGACAAAAGGCTACCAACTGGGGTCGACTAGGCAAGTTTGTCACATGTTTCTAAGGGAAGTATCCTTTCGTAAAATGTTCTCCAAATTGCCCTTAGTTGTCGTCCATTGTTTAGTGGTAATAATTAGTTTTAAACTAACATTGGATTGATTGATTGAAATAAATTGAAAACTGACATGAACTAATTGGCCTTTCAAAAAAAAAAATCACTTGACAGTAAGTTCCTTTTCAAAAATAACAACCTATCTTCCACCAAGGTATTTAATTAGTTTTATTTGCAGATTCTGACGTTAGAAAGACATCAATTTGAGCTGCTAGAACCTGTGTCCGTCCAATGCTTAATAATTAAATGTTTTGGTTCCTACATGAAATAATAAGATATCACTAATATAACTGGTTACCTAAAGTAACCCCTTTCCATATTACAATGGTTTGGTTCTTGGAAGCGAAGTACACTGGCATGAAATCGTCCTTTCCTAATTTTTGTATCTTGTAACTATTTGCTCCGACGTTTAAGACAGAACTTTCGCGGGAAAACTCAGGCAATGCAACTTACCAGGTGAGGATTTGGCTTCTATGAAGTTTTTACACACGTTAATAACGAAATCACATCTTTTCTGAAGACCCTATTTCTAATATGTTTTTAGAATATCTTATTCTGGAGACCAAGAATCTATTTTAAGGGGGTATTTCAGTGAACTGTGGATTATAATCGTAGAAAGTGGAAACAGAGAGATATTTTTGGCTAAAAATTTGGCGGGAAATATTTCTAGCTGAAGATTCTGATTGGACTTTCGGAGACCATTTACACTGATTTACTTGTAGATGCTAATTTTAACGAAACTGGATACTGATGAAATAATTAAATTCCTCGGTAGACGATATGTCATTTCTATCCTCGAATTGTTTTTTTTTTTTAAAAAAAAAAACCCTTAATTGTTAAAAGGTCCTAGACATGAAACAAATAAATTAGAAATTGAGAGCTGGAAAAACAGTATTATTGAAGCTCATGTCACACTTAAAAAGACTTGCTCGCACTTGTCAAGCTTAGAAAGAGCGCATGCCCAACTACATTTGTCTAGGGTAGGCCTCTAAATATTTACTTAATGAAAAATTTTCGCCAAGGTAGAAAAACTTGAAATTCGTCATGATAACAGAAATTTTAAGAACCTTAAGACAACCCAGAAAGAGTGTCTTGACTAACAAACATTCTTGCATTCCCAAAGTCAAGCTTAAGGCTAATGCTGAGCACAAAAGTTACGATCAAAGATCACGATTTCAAACAAAAGAGGACAAAAGGCTACCAACTGGGCTCGACAAGGCATGTTTGTCATGTGTTTCTAAGGGAATTATTCCCTCACTTCAGAATTTTCTTAATTAAACTTGAGACGTAAAATGTTCTCCAAATTGCCCTTAGTTGTCGTCCATTGTTTAGTGGTAATAACCAGTTTTAAACTAACAATGGATTGATTGATTGAAATAAATTGAACACTGACATGAACTAATTGGCCTTTCAAAAAAAAAATCACTTGACAGTAAGTACCGTTTCAAAATAACAACCTATCTTCCACCAAGGTATTTAATTAGTTTTATTTGCAGATTCTGACGTTAGAAAGACATCAATTTGAGCTGCTAGAACCTGTGTCCGTCCAATGCTTAAGAGGCTGTCCGCGTAAGAACGGATAAGGCAAATTTCGGACCTTCACCGATTGACCTCATTTTTTCAGTGAAAGTCAACCATTATATCCAATGTACAAATATCACATTTATTTGGATCAAATCGATTTTTTTCATTTTTTGCGGGACGATATTCAAGGTGACCTCAAAACTCGCTAATTTGCCTTGGGAGACTATGAAATTTTGCTATAAATGTCGGACGCTGCCAAAACGCAATTTTTTATTCCAACAAGCTGAATGTTTTACATGCGAAAGTTCCATCTTTCCTCGATACTTAAAAGGTTTAACAATTGTATTCCGTCAAAGTTTGACGGAGTTATGAATT
>OMLO01003917.1_pt1 | contig 12343 bp, 9 predicted proteins | sample 1674811 | NCBI WGS metagenome assembly OMLO01 (sample SAMN06265003, study PRJEB25207) | coral metagenome | isolation source: Coral host | place: Mexico:La Bocana,Puerto Morelos, Mexico | collected 2008-11-13
CTTCTTACGCTGAATGGAAAGCTAATTATTCAAATGCGGCATTTTGATGGTGTCTTTTTGCTGTTATTGAAATAATTAATTGTTACGTTGAAGCGAAAACTTCAAAGCTTTCGCAGCTTCGCTGTAAAATGTATTCCTGAGGACGTGTTTTATTATCTTATTAGTTTTTAAACTATCCCTTCGTTTGATCATGCATCGAATAAAATATAGTAGCCAAACTCTTGCGTGCTGATCGATTTGTGTCTTGCTAAAAACCACTAGCATGTCGTCATTTGTGTGGTCATGTTACATGATTGGTGGTGAAAAGTATGATGTCATTTTTCTGTAAAATGATTGGATATGGGAAATGCGCTGACGTTAATGAATGTAATAAAGATTGCAAACGTTAGACAGAAATTCATTTTGAAGGTGGCGGTCTGTCGGCTAAACTTCTGTTTTTTCCGAAATTGATTTTTGTGCCAAGTATGTCCAGATACTTTCAGGATTTAAGCGATGAAGAGCTTTTGGAAGCCGTGCTTACGTTGGAGAAAAGAATACAAGACGGTTATTCCCAAGAGGTAATAAACGTTAATACGTTGTAACAAGATTTATTTATGAGTACTTAATGCGTGATGAACTGTGTTACTAGAAAGGAGTGGCGTGATGTTCAATTAGCGCGCGTGTACAGAGATAATTTGAATTTACGTTACGTACATAACTGTGCAGCTAATTTGTTTTTACAGAGGTTTGTACGGTTAAGAATTAATCACTGTACTAATGTCGATTACCTCTCTATTTACCGCTCACGAAAAGTCCACATTATTTATGTTCTTTTGTTTTCTGATAGATTGATGAAAATTCTTTGGATGATAAGATTTTGGCAAATTTTGCCGACGCTACAGAGCGCCAACTCACTAATCAGCAGCAAATTGGAGGAAGTGTTGCTAGTACGCAACCCGGACGCTTCGAATTTATACTTAACCCGTACGTAGATAGCGAGAGCAAGAAAATTGGTGTTAGAGAGCGTCACTACACCACAAACATTCGTCAGGTGGGACAATTTATACCTCAACAAAATCTGACCGAAGCAATTGTCATTGGATTACATCGAACAATCCAAGAATTGATTCTCCGAGAAAGGATACCAGCCGCTGACCGCGTTTACTTCAATTTAGCCAGTAATCGCTTGGTCAACAACTATGCTTGTCGAGGCTTGCCGGCTCAGGAATGGTTAAATGGCGGCGACCGTGTCGACAGAATGCTGCAACAGATGTCTCTCGTATTAAACTCAAACGAGAACTTTGAAATGAATGACTCTTTTCAATTATCTTTTACACATGTTCGCGCGTCTCCTCGCGGTAGCGGACGGAAACGAAGATTGAAACCTGGACATTCTAATCCAGAAATTTTCAAACGTTTTAAACGCTCTGTCATCGTTATCAACAACAAAGATGAACTATGTTGCGCCCGAGCCATTGTCACTGCAAAAGCTAAGATTGATGATCACCCCAACTGGAGAAGCTTCCTAAGAGGTTTCCCTATGCAGACTGACGAGGCGATCAAGCTGCATATAGAAGCTAATGTGGAAACTGGAAAATGTGGCTATGAGGAACTTACTACATTTTCATTGGCACCATCCTTGGTCAATTACCAGCTCTTACTCGTTGATGCTACCCGCGGTTATAGTGTGACATCTTTTGGAAAGCCTCAAGAAAAACAACTGGTGTTGTTTTATGATAATGAGCATTACGATGTAGTAGCTACATTACCCGAGTTCTTTGGTAACAGCTATTTCTGCACTCGATGTCTCAAACCCTACAATAACGAAGGTCAACACGCTTGCGAAAACAACCCTGATCATTGTTCAGCCTGCTTACAAACAGGATGTGAGGGTTTCACGGAAGCTAGATGTCGTAATCAACCACCGGCAAAACGCTGCGGATCCTGTAAGCGGATGTTTTATGGTGATGTTTGTTTTCATAATCATCTGACAAAATCCTATAAGGGAAAAACCGCTGACTCCGAAAACATCAGCGTTTGTACTCAGCGTCGGAAATGTCATACCTGTAAAAAGCTGTTAGTGGGTCTACGGGAGCAGAAAGAACATGAATGCGGCTACACAGATTGTCCCTCCTGCCATTTATATATAGAGGCTGCCACCCACCAATGCTTTATTCAGATTCCTAAATCACCGGAAGAGCTAGCCAAAGAAAAGAAAGAAAAACGAAAAAAACACACGCAACGAACCGGAGCGAATGATGATTGTGACGATGATAAGCCCCCTCTTCACGTTTTCTTTGATATTGAGGCAATGCAAGACACAGGAAAACACGTTCCAAATCTTCTAATAGCTGAAACGGAGGATAACAATTGTCCCTTCCATTTCAAAGGGGAACATTGCATCAGAGATTTCCTGGAATGGTTGGATACATTAACTGAAGAAGATACGCGAACCGTTACTGTAATCGCTCACAATTTTCAAGGCTATGATTCCTATTTCGTCGTGAACGAATATCACCGCCAGCGTAGGATACTCAATCAAATCAGAAATGGAGCTAAACTGCTTCAAGTAACCTTTGATAACATTAACTTTATTGACTCTCTGTCATTTTTTCAAATGCCGCTATCTGCATTTCCAAAGACATTCGGATTGACAGAGTTAAAGAAGGGCTATTTTCCTCACTTGTTTAACACATCTGAAAATCAAGATTACGTCGGACCAATTCCGAACAAAGAATTTTACATGCCTGAATCAATGTCTGACAGCGGTCGTAAAGACTTTGAGAAATGGCATGATAAAGAAAGGGTTGAGAATGTAGTGTTTGATTTCCAGAAAGAATTGGTGGAATATTGCGAGTCGGACGTGAAATTACTGAAGGAGGGATGTCTTACTTTCAAACGACTCTTTGAGAAAGAGACAAAATTTAACCCCTTCCGTCATATTACTATAGCTTCGGCCTGCAATCGTGACTTACGTCAGAACCGAATGGAAGCCAAAACAATTGCTTCTGAACCTTTACACGGCTGGTGACTAAAAACGAATCAGTCGAAAGTTGCCATGGAATATTTAATTTGGCAACAAAGTCAGATCAGCGGGAGAATTCAGCATGTTGGCAATGAAGGTGAATACCGAATCCCGAACAGTCGTTACACCGTGGACGGCTACGATGTAGCTTCAAACACCGTTTACGAATTTCAAGGTTGCTTTTGGCATGGTTGTCGTAAATGCTATCCCAACAGATCCGAACTGCATCCCAGATTAGAGCTTCGCAGCGCTGCCGACGTTTATCTCTGCACCCAGGAAAAACTTCAATTCTTGCGTGACAGGCGTTACCATGTCATCGAAATGTGGGAATGTGACTGGCGGAAACTGAAAGAAGAAAGAGAAGACATCCGAAACTTCGTAGCCAGCCTCAACTTGGCGGAGACATTAAACCCCCGTGATGCTTTTTGTGGCGGACGGACAAACGCCATCAAGCTTTATCATCAGGCTGACATCGCCTCAGGAGAGAAGATTAATTACTATGATTTCACTTCCCTATATCCCTACATCAACAAGAATGCTGAGTATCCCATTGGTCACCCTGAAATTATATATCAGCCTGGAGACACAGACATCAAGAAGTATTTTGGAATCGCGAAAGTCACAATTCTGCCTCCAGAAAAGTTGTTTCATCCAGTACTTCCGTTGCGTGAAAATGGTAAACTGACATTTCCGTTATGCAGAGCCTGTGTACAAGAAGAGATGGAAAAACCAATGCTACAACGCTCCTGGGTTTGCAGTCACAGCAATAGCGAAAGACAAATTACAGGTACTTGGTGTACCCCTGAACTGAACAAAGCCATTGAGAAGGGCTACAAAATAACTTATATCTACGAAATTTGGCATTTTTCAGAAACTCGAAAGGGCCTCTTCGCCAATTACGTAAACACGTGGCTGAAAATCAAAGAGGAGGCAAGTGGCTGGCCAGCTCATGTAGGTAATGATCCCGTCAAACAGCAAGAGCACCTGAGATCCTACAAAGCGAAAGAGGGTATCGAACTTGACCGCCACAACATTGAAAAGAATCCTGGGAAACGTAGCCTTGCAAAGATGATGTTAAATTCCATGTGGGGGAAGTTTGGTCAGCGGACAAACAAAACGCAAATCAAAGAGTTTGACGATCCTTTAAGATTCAGCGCATTCCATGAAAGCGATGCAAATGACATTCGCTACGTGAGTGTATTGTCTGAAGACGTGGTTGAAATTCACTATCAAATGAAAGCCAATGACGAACCTGTTTCACCAAACCTTAACATTTTCATCGCATGTTTCACGACATGCTGGGCTCGACTTCGCTTGTATGCAGCTCTGGACATACTACAAGAACGAGTACAGTACACAGACACCGACAGCGTTATTTTTTCCAGTTTACCTCATGAAAACAATCCTCCCCTTGGCGACTTTCTCGGTGATTTCAAGGACGAGTTGGGAGAAGATGATTTCATTACCGAATTTGCATCGGCGGGACCAAAAAATTATGGATACTTCACAAATAAAGATAAAGAAGAGTGCAAAGTGAGGGGAATCTCTTTAAACAGTGAAAGTGCCAAGCAGTTAAATTATCAAGTGTTGCGGCAAAATGTTGTAGACGAAATTCCACGCCCTCTGGAGAAAACGCGACAAACTGATATTTACAAGCCTTATCACATTGTCCGAGACTCCAAAGAGTACTGACTTTTTTTCGTTCAAAATCAACATGTGTCGTTTTGCCTACACCACTTACGACAAAAAATTAATCGAATTGGGAACTTACGTCCGAGGACTTCCGTTGGAGGAGTTTGAAGGATTCTTAATTAAAATGCAAACCTTAGATGATACAATCGCTGATTTCACACCCCCCTGTATCAGACAAGTGCGTGCGAGAATACGGGCGACGATTTCGCTACGACCATGGCAATAAAAGCAGAAGTACGCTCGTGTGAGTGGTATTGTGTGTCCTGAAGAGCTAACGAACAGTTCGCGAGACATGTTGATAAACGATCATGCCTAAAAGGAAAGTACAGCGTGGTCGACCTTCCCAAAAGAGGAACAGAAAGAAACAGAAAGGAGGTGGTAATCCTTTTCTAGTGGATTTCAAACGAGGTATTAGAGTGACTAAAGATATCAAAAAACCCATCGACGTAGATAAGGCTAAAGCCGCGGTCCGTGGTTACAAAAGAGAATATCAAGACTACAAACGACCTGGTGGGAAAAAAAAAAGAGTTTTAACAGTTGAATAATCGATAAACGGTATGGAGAATGAAGGCCTGAGTGTTGCATCATGTGAATCGCTATCAAGAAGAGACAAAGAGGAGGTGGGCTGTTTACGGCTCTCAAGACTGCAAGTATAAGAGAAGGCGTCCAAAGGGTGTCACAAGCAGTTACAACAGCCGTCCTGTACCGTTGGAAGCATGATTCGGTTGCGCAGACAACGCTCTTTCTTGGAGGCTATTCTCAAACAGGCCAATCGGAACAGGAGACAGGAAATGTTGGAACATGCTAATGCGGATCAGCTCAATGCCATGAGCGAAATGGTTCTCAACCTATTACGAAACGGAATTCCTGATCACCCGATCACCATGGCTAAACTGCATCGCTATAAGACTACGCTACGCGAAGTCGGTAAACGCAGAAATTCGGTCAAGAGGCGAAGAAAACATCTCCAAGAACAAAAGGTTAGCGGATTCTGGCGAGGATTAAACAACGTGTTCCAAGTATGTCGATGTTAATCGCAAGAGATGTCAACGGTTATCCACTGCGAGGTTTGATCCAAAGACACCTTAAGTGAACTGGTCAAGCCTTGCAATGTGGAACATCGGCATCAAGCTTACCTTAGCCTCATCAAGAGTATTCAGCCTTTAAATCGGTGGACCTGTGTGACAGGTGTCAGACTATCAGAGACATCACACCACACGGAGATACTATTACTCTATGTACAGATTGTGGTCGAGATAAAGACACAACAGCCAGTTTGACGCTCAAACTCGAGAAGAGAGAGACTGAACTTAGTTACTGGCAAGACTGTTACGAAACGTTACGTCAACAGTATTTCGAGAATGACCGAAGAAGTAATGCTGGTGCCTACGAAAGAATTTGACCAATTGGTTCAGTATTACAAAGAAGAAATCACCGACAATGCCTTGTTGAACAAAGCGGGGCGTTTTAGCCGCCGAAAGTCACGTGATACTCCAAGATAAATCGATTCCAGATTCGCTTGCTATCAAGAGAATTAAGCCTTTAGCTCGAGAGAGAGGTCGTTTAACCAAACGTATCAGGCAAATTGGTCCTTTGTCGAGCAATAGTGCTGGTGTCAGTGATGAGGAAGACGAAGAAGAAGGAACTTTGGTGAACGGTCCGTTAGAAACTCTGTTCAAACAATTGATCAAGAGCGCTTCTCGAGGTGATAAGAAGAAACTACAAATCAAAAAAGAATAGACACCCGTCCAACCATCCACCTCAGGTGTTAAAAAGAAGCCACTCCCTTCTAAGATACCCATTGCAGTTTATGTAATTTCTGACGTGTGAATGAATGAATTAGTCTGAAATTACTATTCTGACGGCACGACTTAGAGGTTCGCGGGTTGTTCTGGGATGTTCAGGTATGTATAGGTTTTTAGCGGGAGATTTAGGTCATTCTAGGTCGGTCAGTCCTCGTCTTCGCTTGCTTTTCTCTTTTCTGTAACAAGTTGTTTGAACAGCTTTTGTAAATAGTCTATTATTAAATGTTCTAGTTTATTTAGTTGAACCCTTTCCTCGGGGTTTCGAGCTGCTGCATTAGATGAGGAATACGTTTCCACGCATTTTTGGCCACTTCTAAAGGGTGGTTTTTAGTGGTTTTTCGTATCTGGCGTAGCACACCTTTGTATTCTTGGAAACAATAGTTCTTCTTTGTAAGGTTTTAGATTGCAATCAGGATATCCGTTGCATCGGATGACTGACGGACGCATCCTCAATAAACTTTCACATTGAATGTCTCGTGCTAGTGTAGTCAGAATCAAAACTGTCCTAAGAAACAAGTGGCAGACGCAAAACTAGGGGCAAACGCAAGAACGAAGTCGAGCGATTAAAACCTACGAGTGGTTGGGAAGATTGGGCCGACGGGAAAAACTTGAGGAGAAATCTACAGTACGATTATGACAAGGACTAAGACCTGTACGCGCAAGAGAAAACGTCCCACCCGACGACAGCGAGGGTCTGGTTTCGACATTCAAAAATTGTTGACTAACACTTGAATGGAATTTCACTGGCCTGGTTATCAGTACATGGGGCCTGGGACCAAACTGGCCAAGAGACTGAAAAGAGGTGATCCGGGCATCAATCGACTGGACAAGATTGCCAAGCAACATGATATTGATTACAGTCACGCCAAGAATTTGAGAGACAAGTGGCAAGCGGATACAAGATTAACGTCATTCCTCAACCGTCAAAGGATGGGCTTCTGGTTGTCACGGATACTTCAAATTTAAGAAAACAATAGAATCCTTTGCATACCATTACCCGATTTATCTGTGCTGAAGGGGGCAGGGCTTCTGGTTGCCATGGATACGTCAAACTCAAGAAAACAATAGAACTTCTTTGCATAACAACACCTGTCAAATACGTCCTTTACGAGCCCACACAACTACTCTCCTCGAATACTGTAGATTCCTAGGTAGTGTGGCAGTGTCGAAAACATTTTTATAACATTCCCCATAAGTATCCCCTTGCAGATTATACTCATCCATGTAGCCGGAATTTAGGTGTCCCATGCTGCGAAGTGTTGCATAGACAGGTTTCAGTAATTTCGTGAGTATGTGAGGTGCGCTCGCAAGCCCTTTAGGAAGACAGAAATATTGATAAAAAGCGCCGTCAAACCAGAAATTAAAAGTTAAAGCATTTCTGGTGAGATTGAAGTATAGGGACAGTATAGTAGGCGTCCTTCAAGTCCAGCGAGGTTACAAAACAGCCAAATTGAGTGCAGCCTCTAGAGTGTCCATTTTAAAGTGATGGTCCCGGTGATGGTAGACTACAAATTCGCTAAATTCGTTGAGGTTGGGGATGGTACGGTGCGTTCCGTCTTTTTTCGATCTTAGAAATATTGTGGAGATAAGTTCCTCCGTTCCGCTGGGACAACAACACCTTTAGTGATCAGTTTGTTTATTTCCGTTTTGACAATAGCCTACTGTTTATTGTTAAAGACACTGGGTCTTTGATGATGTTTGGCGGGTACAACATTAGTTTAAAATTCTCTTGTCACCCTAGCAACAAATTGACGTATAGCGGGGTCAGTTGTAATAGTTTCCCATTGTGGCAAAAACGTTTCTGAACGTTTTTGTAAATCAATCAAACTGTGTACATCGCAATTAAACAATGGTGTCATTTTTGCATTGATTGCCTCACATATCTCAGCGACATTTATGTGGCATTGGCTGGCTCTCCATCCTTTTACTTTCGTTGTTTGGAAAAACGGCCTTTGCTTAGAATAAAAATCAGAAGTCGTGTCTCCCTGGTATGGGTGAAACTTTCGATTTCCATGGCACAGACCATAACCTGATCGCCGAACGTACATATCACCACGTGAACTTTCGTAATGCCGTGGGCGAACCTTCCTCATCAGTTTGTTTACCTCTGAGATATCTTTTGTAAGTTTGGAGAGTTCCTCAAACAGAAACTCCGAGGTTGGCTGGACAGTGGATGTGTTGCAGAGGGCTGCATAATCTTTGTGCATCTCTTTTTTGCAAGTGGCTGACCTCATGGTTACATTTGAATGAGTGCCATTGTGATAGCATCTGATAACAGGGTAATCGTCTCTCTTTCTTGGCTGTATTTAAGTCGCCTTTGTCATGGCTGTTACTGAGCAGATAAGGGTATTTTGCCCTTTCTGAGTTCCGCGCTGAATACCTCGCTTAGCTAACCAATCATGTTGCGAGAATTGCGAACTATGCGATTCTGGGTGGGATTGGGCGATAGGAGTTGAGAATTTACTTTTTCATAATCGAGCGATGTCCTTTACACCCACATTAACCCTTAAATTACCCACTACGCATATTTGCGTAGAAAACACCAGCAGTGATTAAAAAATCTGCAGCTTTCACATATCTGGACACATAATAGTAATGATCCCTTGTTATTGCAAATTGATAATTTTCACAGCTTTAAAAGCCAACTAACTGACTACAGCTCTAGATTTTCGTTGTATATGGTTGTTTTCTACTTCATAGGACAACAACAACAACAAAAAAATCTTTGTCTCCAATTTTTTTAATGAAAGAATAATTCTGAATCCAAAAGTGTACATTTGCAGCAAACTTCAAGCCTATTCCTTTCCGTTCACCAAGAAAAATTCTCATCAATCTTTCAGCAGACTGAGCAATTACCACTCGATTAGAGTGATTAAATGCTCGCAAACCTGTAATTTCCTTATTGGTGACCGAAAGGAATGCCTGGGTAAAACGGAAGTGTCGGCGAAAGCAAGTCCACCTTCCTCTATTTCATACATTTGTATTATACATTTCTATTTACATACACAAGTGGAAGTCGAACCACCCAATCCTACCGGAAAAATACTACACCGACCGCATTCTTTGTAAGTCAAAACTTGTCCAAATTGCCTTGGTAGGTCTCGGAATCCACCCACAGAACAGCCAGAGAGACAACTTTACTCATGAACCCCCATGTTTCGATACAAATGTTTTTGGCGTTCCAGTAATCGTCAAATCATCTCTCACCTCTGGTTTCTTTCAGACGTTTGCCTCTACACACCATTCTAGCTTAATGATGCCAGCCTAGGGGCTTCTGCAGTGGAAAATTACCCGAAAAAACACTTATAAACGAAATGTTTTCCCAGATCCGCGCCCGTATGCTCGCTCTCAGTGTTTTGAAACAGCACACATTTTTACTTGAGCTTCTTATATGTAATCACGAAATTCGACAGATTGACTAAGCCCAGAAAACGGCTTAAAAATTCCTGAAACTTGTATTTAAAGGGTTAGATCAATTCGTTTAAAAGAGTTGACGATTCGGCTCATCATAACTGGACTGTGTTGTACTTAGCCAGACTGTCTTGTTTGGGGGTTTCCAGAGTTCCCGTTTCTTGTACGTTTTGCTCGGGGCCGAATGATGTGCTCAAAATAAATACACCCAACGTGGAGTCCCGTGAGACAATAATGAAATTATTACACTAAATAATACGCTAAATTATTACGATAAATACTAAACAGGTGTGAACAGAAAAGCCGCCTTTTTTTACGAAATGCTTCACAGTCAATCAAATGAACTGTCAGACTACAACTAGTTCTCTTTAGACCTCTTAGCATCTGACCAGGGCCGGGCTGTTCGAAAGGCGGTTAACACTAACCGAGGATTAAAAGTTAACCGAAGTATCAGTTTTTCTTCGATAAAAATGTTTTTCACTTCTTATGTTTTGTGTAGCCAGAGTTTATTTAAGCTCAAACTAAAGGACAAAGACTTAATCAAAACTTCACCGAAAAGTTTCAAAACTAAAATTAAAAATTCTCGCTAATCCTGAGTTAGCTTAATCGGGCTTTGAACAACTCGGCCCAGAACTATGCAAGGGTCTTCATTACATCCATAATGCGAGCAAATAAATTGCACCGACACTTTTTGACTTTTATAGACCCTCATAGATGTTGTGTGGTTTTGTTTAGGAAATCGATCTTTTTTTTCAAAACAATAAGGGATTAATTGTACTTGTGAATAGATCGGACTTTTAGTAATTTCCACGAGTAGAACTAAGAAAAAGTTCGATCTGTTCACAAGTACAATTAATCCCTTATTCTTTCCAGGAAAAGGTCGATTTCCTTTTAATAATTCGGCAAACGTAAATACAAGCTTCTATCTGACGTCTTTTCGTCATAGAGGGTTGCTGAAATGAAGCCACGCTGCGATTGAATATTTTAGTTTGCAATTTTGTTTCCTCAACACTTTTCGCCAAAGTTCTCGTAAAATAATTCCTTCTTTCGCAAACGACCATTTTTATTCCCTTATCGAAGACGAGCATGTTCCAAATGACCGATACAATTAAAATGTTCAGCTATCGATACTAAGAACATCAGCTAACAGCTAACAGCGAACAGCTGAGAACATCAGTGACACACTCGGCTATCGCCTCGTGTGCCACTCTTTTGTTCTAACCACATTTTGACGTCATCTGTGATCTATTATTGAACAGACACACGGCAACACGGAATCTATTTGTTAAATAGAAACACGGTTTTAAACCAGTCAGTGCGCGTATTTGTTTTGGGTTATTTTCTAATATTATATAGTTTACCGTGGTTTTCTTTTGAGCAGCACGCCGAGAAACACAAATTAACAGAAATACGTCTTTTAAAAAAATAATCAATCAAGGTTTTTATTGATTTCTGCTGTTTAAAAACATTTCATTTAGACATACATTGACGTTTTTTAAGCTATTTCAAGACCGCTACTAAGATAACACTGATCACCGGTAATTTTTAAACGAATGTCAAGTTTCAATTATTCTTTAAGTTGCGTTAAGATCCGATCTGTCCTGGGCAATCCAATATGTCTACACAGCGCCTCAAGCTCCTGCCAACAAAATAAAAAAACAAACGTTAATAAGGTTTGTGAAGTCAACATGAAATTGATCATTGACGGTTTACCCGTATTCAGGTCCTACTTTTTGGTTTGGGAAAAACGATTTCAATGATCTTTGAGGCCAAACCGGTGATAGAAAAATCGCAGGATGTTGGAAGTTTTTCATTTTAGTTCCCGTCGGGGATTTCTAAATAGAGGCTTTGATCACAAGCAAGAGAACCGGAAGTTCGAAAATTCGTACGGTCTGGTTGCTTTGGAGTGACGTCACAAGTCAGCTAAGTAGCGGTCATTGAATTATATTTGCGGTTGAGACTACCGTAGAGTTCTGCAACAAGTTTATCGCGTTGTGGTTGATTGTACATAGAACTCCTGCGAGACAAGCCGGTGCAATTTGAAGGGCTGCTATTTCCCTTTCGACATCTCGATCTTCTGTTTCAAATAAATCAATCAATTAGCGGGAAATCGCCTTTGTTTTCATCGAGATAATAGGTACCTTCGACCGTGCTTTTCCTAAAAGCGATTCGAGAGATTGGATTCAGCCGAAATCGAAGAAGATCGGATCCCCTACCCTCATGATCAGGACTGATACACAGCATAGGTCTGTGCGCTTTCCTACTTCCTTGAGTTTCCGTTTACATTTGCGTCAGTGTTCAAATGAAAAATAAAAACCATTAATTATGACTATCATTTCAGTGATAAAACAGAGTTAAGGTTACCGTATACCTTCAGATGGACAATTTTCTTCAAATCTGGATTTTTGGGTCAAAATATCGGTCGAAATGT
>OMLO01003918.1_pt1 | contig 12342 bp, 7 predicted proteins | sample 1674811 | NCBI WGS metagenome assembly OMLO01 (sample SAMN06265003, study PRJEB25207) | coral metagenome | isolation source: Coral host | place: Mexico:La Bocana,Puerto Morelos, Mexico | collected 2008-11-13
TGCTTTCAAAAGGGAACGGTTTTGTCTCTCAACTTCTCCGTTGGCTCTTGGCCATAGTGGTGTAGTCAATCTATGTTCGATGCCCATTTGAGCCAAATATTCTTCCATTTCTGCGGACACCAGGTTGGCTCCGTTGTCCGTTCTCAGGGTACTTGGCACTCCATATCGAGAGAACTGTTTATCTAGACACTTGATAATCACTGCAGAAGTAGTAGATTTAATTATGTCAACTTCCACCCATCGGCTGAAGTAGTCCACCAGGACCAGCAAATATTCTCCTGTTGGCATAGGCCCAAGTAAGTTCAATGCTACATCCTGCCATGGCCTCTCTAGCATCTTGGTTGTTTTCACTGGTGGTGTGATGTTCTCCTTCGTGACTAGTTGACACCCATAACACTCTCGGCACTTCCGTTCTGCATCCTTGTCAACCCCCGGCCACCATACCTTAGACCTCAGTCTCTCCTTCATTTTGACTATCCCTTGGTGACCCTCGTGTGCAAGTTCCACAACTATATGCCTCAACACCTTGGGTATCATAATCCTCGTTCCGCGCAAGATAACTTGACCAATGAAAGTCAGCTCGTTACGCACCATCACAAATGACCTCGAGTACTTCTCCCAGTTTCCACTAACGAGGCAGTTACGCACTACCTGCAGCTCTTCATCCTCTGCTGAAGCACTCTCTCTTGAATCTTAACTTCCGCAGGAACTGCTTGAGACGTGCTCATCATCATAACGACACTTCTCCGATGCAGGAATTGTTGTCAAGCGTGACAGGGCATCTGCACTATTATCTCGTGACGCAATTAACACAGCATACCTTAAAATTATATGCGCTCGATACGTGCTGATAGTTTGGATCCTCTAGAGTAGATCACCTTCAGGGCCTCATGATCTGTCACCAAATCAAAGGTCTGCAGCCCGCACAGATATAGGTTGAACCGTTCGCACGCCCACACAAGTTCCAGCGCCTCCTTTTCCGTCTGGCTGTACCTCCCCTCTACACTACTAAGGCTCCTGCTGGCATAACTAAAGGCTCGATCCCATTTTTGTCTTGGACCAACACGGCCCCCAGGCCCACAGGACTTGCATCAGCTATCACTCGAGTGTGTGCATCTTTGTCAAAATAGGCTAGAACAGGCGCACTAGCTAACTGCTGTTTCAGTTCGTGAAACGACTTTTCCTGCTCACTGCCCCATACAAAGGGTACTCCCTGCCTGGAGATCGATCGTAGAGGCTCTGCGATGGTTGCAAAATTGGGGATAAAACGTGCACTGAAGCCAACCATCCCTAGGAAACTTCTGACCTCTGTTGGTGTGGTTGGGCGGCTCGACTCAAGCACAGCACGAACCCGCTCTTCTGTTGGACCAATGCCATACTTCGATATTAGGAGACCCATGAAGACTACCTTGTCCATTCGGAATTGACATTTCTCTGAGTTGAGGGTGAGGTTCTTCTCCTCCAATCTCTGCATCAATGTGTGAAGATTCCTGTCGTGTTCTTCATTGCTCTTGCCATGTACTATCAAGTCATCAGCAATATTCTGAACTTCGCCAATATCTGAAATCACTTGTGTTGCTATCTGCTGGTACTTCTCTGGTGCGGAATTTACTCCGAAGCTCAATCTCTTGTACCTAAATAATCCGTCGTGAGTGGCGAATGTAGTTATGTCTCTGGAGTCTTCATCCAACTCGATCTGATGGAATCCTAGACGGAGGTCCAGTTTCGAGAACACTGTACTGCCATTGAGGTTTTCCAACACTTCATCCACAGTCGGTATGGGTATCCTTTCACGAATAATAGCCGCATTTGCCTTCCTCATGTCTACACACAGCCTGATGTCCCCCGATGCCTTCGGCGCAACCACCACGGGACTAGTCCATGACGTCGGCCCATCTACCCGCTCCACTATATCCTTGGCAATGAGGTCTTCTAGTTTCGCGGTTACTTTCTCTCGCAATGCAAATGGAACACGCCTCGGCTTTTGAGCTATTGGTGTCACCTCCGAGTCAACATTTAGTTTCAACTTGTAGCCTTCAGCTTTCCAAGACCAACAAACACCTCTGGGTGCTTGGTCTGAAGGGCTGAGGCTAGGTCCTCCCCGACAACGTTGCACTGCCCAGATCCACTGCTGACACCCAAACCGATTCGAAGGAGACCCAGGGCCTTAGACGTTTCATGGCCTAGCAGACACCTCCCATTCTTGGTCACCACTAAATGCAAATCAATCCCATCCTCTTTTCCTTGTCTCGTCTTGACTGCATTGACACTGTCTCTCTCTACTTTCGGTGGCGATGGATTCACCGACATGCCAGTTACCAGTTTCCCAGCCGCTTCCCATCCACGAGCTTTATCTAACGCCTCTTCCAGTGTAATATTCCTTTGTTCCAACAGTTTTCTCTTCAGCTCGAAATCTATTAGTTTCTCAATCAGCTGATCCCTCAAGTTGTCGTTCAAACTCGTTCCAAAATTGCAGTACCTCGCTTGTTTTCTCAACCGAGCCATAAACTGGTCAGCAGTCTTTCTATCCTGTGGTGTCAGCTGACGAAAACCACGGCATTCGTAAGGAATGTTCTCCTCGACTCGAAAATAGAAGTCCAGCTTACGAATAGCAATTTTGTAAGCGGTATCACCCTCCTCAGGGACCGGACCAGGGTCTTGTAAATCTTCAAAAATGTCCTGAACTTCCATCCCGGCGAAATGCAGAAGTTCTTAGAACATTCTCGATGCCCTTTCCCTCGGCATGGTATTCGAACGCGCGCTTCCATTTGCGCCATCTCTCCGCGACATGCGACGCCGGTCCGGTTAAATCCAACGGCGGTAAGTGCTTCTCATTCATATTTGGCCCATCCTCGTCGCCAATGTAATATTTCTAAGGGCCACAAAGGCTAACAACTCGAGCAACACACCCACGCATTCACTTCGACTCGTCACATGACCACACTTTCCCGCACTACAGTCCCGGATGTCTATAGGACCCTACAACTACTTACAACCATAACTTACATTACTTAACTACATCACTTACATTACAAGCGCTACTTACAACACTTACATTACTCTACTTACGATACTCTACTTACAATACAACACATAGACCATGCAGATGCCCAATTAATTTCAGTTTAAAATAAAAATCAATACAACTTTCTAGTGCGTAAAAAATATTTAAGCTTAGTAAATGCAGCGGACATTCCATTTCTTTCCTTGAAATAAACTAATATAAGAGGTTCCCATCTTGTACAAAAATCGCGAAGCTTTCGGTTCTTAATTGCAATTATCTTTTCGACCTCCTGCTTAGCTTCGACCTTGTGCAGAAATAATCTCAACTTTGGAGAGATCTTTATTTAATAAATTTAATAAATCTTTCCTCTGACGAAAGCCAATTATAATATCTCTTAAAGACAAAGATAAGTTTTCACCACTAATATCAGACCACCAGACTACGAATCTATTCCAGAAGACCCGCACAAAAGAGCAGTTAAAGAAGAGGTGATACAACTCTTCCGTATAGGTTCCACAAAATGAACATTTGTCCGAATCGCTTAAACCTATTTGAATAATTTATCATTCGTAAACAAAATAAAATTTAACATATTGAAATGACCAAACTTACGTTTCGCTTGCAGATTGATATGGAATTGAAAAAGCTTCTTGTGGATTTGAGAGATTAAAATCGGCTATCAACTTTTTAAAGCTATTCGGCGTTTTCGCTTTAGTTGATATCATCATTGAATAAAATTGTTTGCACTTAACCGTATATGCATTATACGTATATGCAACAGACTATTGTTATTCTTTCACCCTTCCCCACGTACAAGTTAATAAAATAACGATGTTCCAGCTCTAATAAATATTAGTTATTCATTTTAATATTGATAAGCAGTCTGTGTAAACAACTTGTAATTTGACTTTTGTCATTTTTGTCATTTGACTTAACTTCCACTTCCGAGTTGCTGTTTACCCCTTTTTCATATCGAGTGCTCGTGCAAAATGTTTCACATGAAAATGACTTGGTTTTCATGAGAATGAATGAACAGGCGACATACATTTATTTTGCACAAAAACTCTTTTTCCAACAGAGGCAAAAGTCAACTTGGAATTGGCCTATTCATACATTCATTTCGTCGACAAATTTGATATCCGTCACAAAGGAGAGAACTCGTGAGGCTATTGTTGTCTTGGGCACCTTCCGCTTTTTTCTCAAATGCTCGCGTGCATGTAGGAGACAAGAAATAATCATAAAAAAAACATCGTAAACTGCACTCGAAGTACACGTGGTTGGCTCAATCGACATAATAAAAAGTTATTTATCAGTAAGTGCGTTTACGAAATATCATAAGCCTGTATACTTTAATTAGTTTAAAGCAGCACATACATCATCTTGTATCGCGAAGCAAGATCACCTTGATAGTGCCCTTTTAATATTACATCTAAACACAAACATGGAGAGGCATCGCGAATTAATGTTTGACTACATTGTGAAGCGTCCACTGACAAAGTACACGATTAAGCTATGAAACATTATAACAGAGGCTTCATTGTTAAGGGCCCTAGTCAGTCACAGCTTTGGTTTTGTCTACATGCGAGAGTTGGGCTATTATGTCTTATTCTGAACCAGTGGAAACGAAGCAAATCACTGTGAAGCTACTAAGGATAATTAAACATACTTTCAGAAACACAACTTACTGTAAAGGAAGATGATTTCGCTTCACCATGCAATATCTAATCAATAATTGTGATGGCATCGAAAATGGCGGAGGCTGACTATAAGGTCCTTTAAAGGGCAATCGAGAATTCCCTTGTTGGTTTGGATTAGTCACGAGGAAGAAACGGGTGGGAATCGTGAACAACTTTGAATCGTGTACTTAAACATTCACATTTCCGCTCTATCTTAACGTTTGTCTTTAATCTTGCACAAAACCTCTCCAGCTCGAATCAATCTTCCTCCTCCATCCATCAGTCCAGGCCACAAATAACAAGCAATCTCCTCTTCTTGATCCTGGCCAGAGGGCCCCGTCTTCTTTGTAAGCATATCTGGACTGTTGTGGTAGCCAATTTTGGTGTGAATATTTTGCAGATATGAGGAGTTGTATTCTATCTGCATAGGTGGGATCTGAGTAACCATTCTCCATGCCAGTCGCATGCACCCTTTTATGTACGTAACAATTGTTGGGTCATGTAATATGTACGTTATCGCGAAAAGGCTGGAAAACCATACTCTTGTAGGTATGGCGCCGCGCATACCAACAGCCCATATAATGAGTATCCCCCGAGATCATTACATACGTTCAAAAAGCAATCAAGGTTACAGGTCAGGGCACTCTCCTTGAAATTCAGCATTAGAGCATCAATGACTTCTGCTGGGTAGTTAGATTCTAGGCGCCGCACGTTAACAGTGAAGGATACTGCGAAGAAAGGAAATCCTCCCTGTTGGGTAAGAACAAAATAACAGGTTGTGAAGTCCAAATTTCTCAAGAAACACAGCTAACGAAAAGAACCAATGGAAAGTTCGAAGCAAATGCATGTAACCGGTGCAAACCACGGGAAATGGTTGAAATGGCGCAGGACTAAATCGCCATTGGTTCTGATTTTACATTGGTTGAGTGTTCAATCAGATACATTTCGGATGTTTTGTATGGCCTTCCGGTATTTAGATAACTATCCTCCAGTATCTTTATAGTTTCAACTGCTAACTTATACAGGCAAAATTTTAAATCCACCATTCCGTATACCGGTAGCCTGCGAGCAGACTCATCTTTGGTGGCGCAAGCAAAGTCGTCGGCTAACGAAGCGAGCCGGTGAGAATGAGGGCCTGCACGCTTTTATTTATTTTCTAAATATAGCGACTCCAAAGGTGACAAGATTTTGAACTCCCTAGCTTAACATGTCCAATTATTAGCCAATAGAAATCGAGAAAAACGTCAACAAGCATGACAGCGAAGTTGTATTTTTCCTCTCGCACGTTAGACAAATGAAAGACATCCCTCTCGAGCTCTTCTGATGACAATTCACAGCTTTTTCCTGTTCTTGTTTTAGATCGACCATATTGTTTGCGTTGATGGAAAGTTTCGAGGCTAAATCTCAAATTCTAGGACTCCTCGCCATGTTTGTTTGTAATAATCGACGCTGGTTTGGTCATATTAATAGCACCAGTCATTTTTCACCAATGCTGCGTTCGTGGGCAAACGCGTTGTTTTTGGAAAACAATGCCTTCCCTACAGACTCTCATTTCTCGTGCCACCCAATCACCATCCGCTCGCTTCCATCGCTATCGCATCTCTCGCGACTTTACTATTATCGCAACGCATAAGTGACTACTCACAGGCCAGTACAGTCAAAACGAGTGAAAATCTCAATCTGGTATTCAGCTTTGCCACTTAACCTGTTCATTGAGGCTGAACTGACGGCTTTGTTCTGGAGCTGAGTTAACCACACATCTAGCTATCTCCTTACAAAACTCAACATTTGCTTTTCTTGCCACTATCATTCGTTCGTAGGCAGCCTGAAAAGGAAAGTAAAACAATACAACGATATTTCGATTGAAATGCAAACAACATTTAATTCAAACTAATCGACAAAATTAAGTCTTACAAAATTGAATATTATTTATTTAACTGTTCTGAATAAATTTTTTTCCTTAGATAGGTTTTTTTGCATATTGATCAGGATTACCACAAAACTCAGCTGAAACGCGTCTTACAATTATATGCCAGACATCATTGTTAGTCGCGCGGGAAAAAACATGGACCGATAGAATATGACAAAAAGGACCACAAACCACCGGTTTTACTCTTGCTTACACGGTATTTTAAGTAAAAGGCACGCGCTGTTCATTTCACGTGGTATCTTTGTGAAATTTCTTCAGTTGGTTTGCATGGGTAAATTCTGTTCAGAGCCCAAGTATTAACAAAATGATGCAACAGATTTCGAGCTATTTTTGAAATGCCCGGTAGATAAACTCTCAGGAATGTTTTAGTTTGCTTATTTGCTGTGGCTCAAAACAATTCCCAGCACTTTTCAAGAGTTGGATTTTGGTAATTTATTATAATCACTAACTATCGGTTGATGCTACAATCATGGTTTTAAAAAAACACTCCAATTATTGGTGAACGCATTGTTGTTATTATCGTGATACAATAGGTTACCATAGCAACAACATGACCTGCTCTTATGCTGTATGTCGGCGAGTGCTTATTATTAAAAACTGGATAATACAATGCGGGAGTTTTCATTAACCATCATGGGTTATGAGCCATTATACCATGCTCTACAAATATGGTATGCGTACGGCGTTTTTCTTGTTAGTTTAGTTCATATCCAGAGCGCGCTCGTGAAATAATTGTTAATTCTTATTCTTTATATTGTATTTTTTAAGTCTAAGCATCATTGTCTTGTACAGTTAACGTTTTTATTTCTTTAGTTGTAATATTCTCCACAGGGCCGTTCTGAAAACCACTTTATGTGAGATCGCCCCCTGTTTAAATATTATTATTATTATTATTATTATTATTATTATTTAAATAAATCGTAAGACGTGACATAGCGGAATGAGTAAACACGGCTTGTGTAAGAGAAAATGACAACATGCACCTCAAATAGTAGACAAGCTAGTCTAGGGCAATAAATCTCCATGTAAAGTTTCTCTTTTGGATAACAGAGTGTCCGGATTCTATCAAGTACATCCAATCTGGCTTCGTCAACAAATCTGCCAAAGTCCTCCTCCACTTTTGACTGTCGGTTCGAGCTAAGCATGTCTTCGACTTTTGACTGATCTTGTTTCACTCGTTTTTCACTAAGAGAGGCAAGCCTACAATGATAAAGACAAAGATGAAAAGTATCTATTTAATAACACTCAGATAAAACTGTAACTATCTTTTAACAACTGATATCGATTTGTTTTTTTGTTTTTTTGACAATAACAAGACCCGAAACTGGTCAAGTGCCAGGACTAAATAAAGTTTTTGAAAGGCAAGTCTGAGGGGGTAAAGTAGCTCATTTGAATAGTGCAGCGCGTGCAAGTCCGAGTTTTCAATTGTGAACAAACCTTGGCAAAGATTTCATTGTCCACAACATTTTGACCACTGTGATAATGCGTATTCGTTGTCGATAAGAGTACAGAACACGTTCGATTTGTTAAACTTAAGCGGCTTTAAAAGTTTCACGTAATTTCGCATACACTGTACATGAAAACTTTATCCGACTGTGCTCTGCAAAAAGAGTCGATCAGCGCGCGAGAAATTGGAGAGTAATTGTAAAAAAGTATATTTACCTGTTTTTCAGTTGCTCAATCTCTCGTTCTTTACCAGAAATTGTAGTCTTGAACACTTCCTTTTGCTGATGAAATCTACAAAGGCAGTTTCAATGTGCAGGTATAGATGACAAAAAATAACATGAATCGAAAAAAGAAAACTTGGCGGTACTGAGAGATCTACCGTCCCATTTATCAGCAAAGCTTTGAAACAGCACATCCAGTATGATCAGTAATTGAACAAGGTTGTTTGGTCCGTTATTAGAAATGTTTTTGTTGTTGTTGTTGCTTTTGCATATTTCGTACCGTGCTCAAAGAAACTGCTAGCTACCATCATTTTAGTCCTTAGAATCAGTTCAGATCAGAAACTAAAGACTAAAAGTTAAATAAAACTATTCCTCGACTTCATTACAACAGCAAAACGTACCTTTTTTCAATGTCCACGTTTCTTTCATCACTTTCTTGTAGCTTTTTTTCCAGTGAAGAAATTCTACCAGGTAGCAGAACGTAAGAATAATCATTAAATTCAGTTAAAGGGAGGTATTTGTTTTGATACTGTTAAATACGTTATATATTAAGCATCGTCCTCGTCCTAACCTTAGGTTATTACAAGTTAATTAGTAATTCTTCATTTTCTATACCTTGTTTGTGCAAGAATTATTTATATCTTGTTCTTGCGACTATTAATCTTTGGAATAAGCGGATAAAATTATAGTGCAGGTAGATAAATTGCATTCATCATTCTAGTATTGCTCAGCAACAGGAACATCTTTGGAAAAAAAATAATCTAGCTTCAAGAAAAGCTTCATTAAACCTGAAATACAAAATAGCAAATTAAATTGACGTCTAAACGTGCTATGTTTACTTCAAATATGGATATCTTTAACTGTACCTCTTTGCTTGTTCTCTAACTTGGCCTTCCTTGGTTGTTATTTCCCGAATAAGATCATCGTTTCTATAAAGGTAAAGCCAAACAGCAGATGAAGTTTTTCCAGAGTATCGAATAGGCCATTTCCATGTTGCCCTTGGCCTCTGTTTCAAAACGAGTCCTCGTTCAAAAGTTTTCATATGAAAATGAGTTTGATTTGCATGAAACTGAAACTAAAGATGAAACGCATTTTTCATAACAATTAGTTTTGAACGATAACTCGCTTTGACACAGAGGGATAGGGAAACTCGGAAATGGCCTATTAGCTTCTAACTGCCAGCATGACGTCACGTTTTGCTTGGATGAAATTCAAAATAGCGCCCAAATTTGTATTCGAAGATTATGATAAAATTACAGAATTAAGTTCTCAAAGTAACACTGAAAGGAAATCAGACTTGAGAAAATATACACATTATAGACGTTGAAGGGAAACAAAGAGTTTACTGAGATTGATTAGAGCAGTTTATAAGCACACCTTGAGTACGCGATTGGAGACTGCTTTGAATTAAGAAGGAAGTGGCATCTCTATTATCAAAACTTAAAGCTTACACACAATATATCGCCGCTCATTTTCAGCCTCTCTTGATATTTTGAGGGACGGATAAGCACAGGCTATGTACATTTTTATCACTATCGATTCTTAAGAAGTAGTGTAAAAATGGAACAGTACATTTTTAAATTACTGTCTAGCTTAAAACGTAACGTAACACGAAAAAGAACAAAGCAAAGCGGCAGGTGAGGTCTAGATACTGCAAAATTGCTTGTTTCAAAGAGAAAAACGTTAGGCTACTACTACAGCGCTCAGAGGATTTACTTAAAACAAAAAGGTTTCCATGTTTCGGACTACAGTACTGATTTCTTTTAGCTGTCACGTTTTGACCAACATATTTCAAGTTATCAAGGGTAAAATTGTATAGAAAATGGCTTGAACGGAAATGCAACCTGCTTCGAGTTAGTAGGAGGTTGGATTTACTGAAAATACATTTTGATTCGAGTTCGCGTGAGCTTCTAGTCAAAGAGAGTCGACTGTAGAGTAATAAAGTGCAGGTAAATGGAGCACAAATAGACTATAGACTGAAACAATAAGACCTGACGTACTTGTCCTGAAGTGTTTTACTCAACTTTTTCAGATCCTTGTCTTTCTCCGACAATCTGTGAAGAAAGATTTAACGAAAAGAGAGGCTCCCACGAAGATGTGACTTGATTTTTATCGTCAGTTACTTAGTTTAAAGAGGGCTATTAAAAAAAAGATTTTTCTCAAAAGGGTGTATAAGCATAGATAAGGTAAGATAAAGAATAGTTAGACTAGACACTCTGAGAGTGTTTACTCGGGCTGCAGCACATAGAATTACGTAATCATTAAAGCTGGGACAATTTTGTAATAAAGAGACCTTTGTGTTCTTATAAAGAAATAAGTTTATCCCAAGCATGATACAACCACAGTCAACACAAACTCGACATTTTATTTAACCCATTGACGCCTGAATGAAATTGCCCGCGACCCACGCCCTGGAGTTTTTTTGGATTATTACAGAGCGAGCGAAACCACAGAAATAAACCTTATGCGCAGTACCCAAAGACACATGACCAGGTTTCAAGACCTCGTTTAATTAAAGTTGAATCAATGAAGGGTCAAGATATTGAAAAATATTAGCAAAAGGAACTCAACATGATGTGTAAAACAGATGAGAAAACAAGAAATTATATCATTTCTTTACCGCGTGCCGTACTGTAGCACAGAAGCTGAGAAAATTGACTATATATGAGAAAAGGACGAAAACGAAACCAAATACAACAGAATTTCATTCTTGTACTATAACAGCTAACCTTTGAGGAAACAAAGAAAAATAAAAGCGAAGAACTCAGGTAAAGATCATTCTGAAACAAGAAGTCGAGTAATTTATTATTATTATTTAAAGAAAGATGAAAGTCGTAAATCAAAAAGACGACAAAAGCAAGCCAGTTATTTTGAGATCAGTCGTATTTCAACTGTTTTAAATTAGTGGTCACTTAGTTCTTTTCTCAGTGGTTCTGTAGTAGCTGAAACAAATGATAGAAATGCGAAAGGAAGTTCAATAGCAATAAATTTCCATTTAAGCTGAGGCGAAGAAACCTATTTAGAAGCAAACAAGACCTCGATACCATCCGCCATTACTCGCCCATGTGCTTCAGTAGCGCACACAATGCACGCGCACTATGCAGATTCTACGCATGCGCCGTAAGCTCGACGGCGATTTGTGACTGAACGCAAAAAAAAAACGAAGCCGAATTTATACCTCGGGCGTTTCCTTCCGAAAGCCCGAGTAATAAGGTTTTATGAGGTCAGATAGGGTAGGCACAAGAAGAGGGTCTCAATAGGGTTAACCGGTAACCGTAAACGGCCAAAAATTTAGCCTTTAGGCGTAAAAATGAATTTTTCGCCTAATGAATTTTACGCGAAAGGAATTTTAACCGTTAGCCGTAAAAAAAATGTTAACCGTAAGAAAATCTAACCACAAAATACGGTTTTGAGATCTTTTTTTGAGTCTGATGTATTATGCGTTTATGTGTTCTGGTATCGAAACCGGAAGTGTCGAAAGTGTCTGCATAATTTGTCGCATGTCGCCACAACACAACACAATGCCGCCGGAACCTCCTCTCCTTACACCACTTCGACACGTTGTTCACATCGGTAAAAGTCTCAAATGCAGCTGGTCGAACTGGTTCATTGATCTGAATGGACAAATGTCTAACCTAGTATTAATCCGCACGTTGAGAGACTCAACAGATTCTGATGTCCGCAAACTGCTAGGAAAGTTGCTCACCTTAGAATGCGTACGAAATAAAGATAGGATGGCAGTGGAACCAATTGTGCGACTTACGAGGCCTGAGGTGATAGAGGTGTTGAGTAAGGTGTCGCTTATGGTACACACACTGGTTCCGGAAAAGTATATATTTTGGACCTCTAATCAACAAGGGGTTTGTTGCCATCCTGTTGCCATCTGCACGGGACCTCTTGGCAGTATTTTGGCACTTGATTACGACTTTAACACCTCTTGCTCTCGACTGCTCAAGATAAGCCTTCACCACCCAGCTGATGTAGCAGGGCTGCAGGCTGAAAGATTCGAGAGATTTATGTTTCAGCAGAGGTGTAGCCTATATAGCAGAGCGCGGTAATGCGTGC
>OMLO01003919.1_pt1 | contig 12341 bp, 8 predicted proteins | sample 1674811 | NCBI WGS metagenome assembly OMLO01 (sample SAMN06265003, study PRJEB25207) | coral metagenome | isolation source: Coral host | place: Mexico:La Bocana,Puerto Morelos, Mexico | collected 2008-11-13
TCGCCCTGGTTGCTGGGAAGAAAAATAAGTTTATAAGCTTTCGTGAACGTTCCCCCGATAACCATACCCAATTTCAGCCCAAAATGTTCAAATTCTATACCCGTTTTCAGACCAAAACGGCTCAAACACCATACCCTTTGGGGCGGCACATACCTATATACCTTATATAGGGGAGAACCCCCCCCCCCGGGAGGCATACAAAGCTGTAATAACGCAGACGCTGTCATTCTATACAGTGTGAGGTTACAAGGACTTAAACTAAGGGACGCAACGACTAACGCAATTGTTTTTATTAACAGGACAATAGAGATATAACGTGAGACAATTTTCTAACTCACGATTGGCTGGGTTTTTTTTAGTGTGCACCCAGTGGCTGTTTGATGGAGCTTGCTCAACAGCTTGTCATTATCATGGTCGGCAAACAAACCATCAACAACGTGCAGGAGATTGTTATACCGTGAGTAATAACTGAGATTCTGTTTACGCTGTTGTTGCTTGGTACCTATAAATTATTAACTCTCGTACGAAATAAACCACATTCTACAGTTGTCAAGCTTCCTGTATTGTAGTCGTAAATGGGGAAGGAGTAGAAGAGGCAAAAAACCCAGTCCCCCTCCTTCCGTTGTTGCTCTGTCCTTCTCTCCTCTCCCCCGTCTTACGCCTGCTAGGCAGGCTATTGTCAAGCCTACTCAGATAACGGATGTGTGACTGTCAATATAATCCACGGCTTAGGGTTATATGGAATAACTGTTGTTTCTATGGAGCACTGGCATGATTCGTGAACCTTACAACAAAGTGGATTGTTTTCACTGTAGCATGCTGAAACAATGGATTAAGAGGAAGAAGCGTGGTACAACCAAAGAAGAAAGCAAACCTCGCTGGGAGGCCGACTATGAACTGGTGGAAAATGAAGGACTCTTCCAAGAATACTTGGAGATGAGTGAGTCTCAAGAATATATAAACAGACAGACAAAATATGCAAACAGACAGTCAGACAGTTAGTGAGATAGACAGACAGACAGACGAATAGGCAGTCAGACATACGGATCAGCAGACACACAGACATACAGATAGGCAGACAGATGAGTAGACAGACAGAACTACAAATATGCATACAGACGGCAGATAGGTAGACAGGCAAATGAACATACAGAATGAGATAGCTACACAGACAGACATTCTCTTGAGTGAAAATGTATATTTGTCAATTCACATTTTTTTTTATTCCAAAAGTTCTCCAGTTCGGTTTCATCACAATCTTCGTTGCTGCCTTTCCTTTGGCTCCTTTCTTTGCACTCGCCAACAACATCTTTGAGATCCGCATTGACTCCGATAAGTTTGTGTGTGAAGTGAGACGGCCGATCGCCGACCGCGCCCAAGACATTGGAATCTGGTTCGACATCCTCGACAGCGTCGCCAAAATAGCTGTCATCAGCAACGTAAGTACAACCAAACCAATCACAGCGCCTGATTGCTACTTGTAATGTACTTTCATTAATGTACTCTTCTGTACTTTCGTTCTACCACATTTACTTTAACATGGTGGCTGCTACATCGAAAGCCAATGGCTACTCTGGTTACACACACATATCTCTTTACTCTTTTCCATAGCCATACGTAACAATTATTCCTCTTTTAATATTCATAATACTAATTTAAACTCTGCAAATAGTGCAAAATAATAAAGAAGCTGAAATTGATGAAAGCATCTTTCTCTGTATTTTAAGCCAATCTTTTCTTCATGTGCTTTGTTTCTAGGCCTTTCTCATCGCCTTCACGTCAACCTTTTTGCCTAAACTCCTGTACCGCTTCGCGGTGTCGGAAGACAATTCACTTAATGGTTACCTAAACTTCTCATTGGCTTGGTCGCCGCCTAACACCACCGCTGTACCGTGCAGGTTGGTCAAGTGTAAAGTTTACAGCATGAAAATACTGGATTCGTGTAACTATTTTTTTTTTCATGTAGATATGGGATTCATTCTATATTTAAGAGTGACAATGATGAACTTAGTTTTAATGAAACAAGTGTAACATAAAAGTAACTTGTTATATATTTAAATGCAGAATTACTATTCCAGGTCCCATTGTACGATGTTTATGTTTACTTCACATAGTGTCCACTAATTCCACATTGCTGCGTGTTTTTAGGTACCCGGAGTTTAGAGATCGGGAAGGCCATTTTACCGCGTTTTACTGGCATCTGTTAGCACTTCGGCTTGGATTTGTCATCATGTTTGAGGTAAGACGCGTATATGTTACTTAATGGTATTGGGAAGAACTCTGCCCGAGGTCTCATGGCCAAGGGCACAGTTTTCGCCATTACGGACCGTCCAAGGCCGGCAAATAACGTGTTAAATTTCAGTAGTACCCGTGCGTTTGACATTTCGGACACAAACAGCGGTACTGTAGAATTTGTAGGGCTCATTTTGCATGTGTCACTGTGTAGGGAAACATTACGTTTAACAATGTTGGATTTTGGCCAAAAATGTCCGTTAAGTGATGTTAATGAAAAAGAAACACACAGCTTGATTAATAAGCTCTAAATTAATGAGCTAATTGATTAATGAGTTCTAAATCTAAGCAACACATATTCACGAAAAAGCGAAAATGGCTATATTTGCTGCTTTGTTTGACACTGTGTTGAATGTTTACATTTTACGTCGTTTTGCGGTGTAACAAAAAGCTTAAAAGTTGTCATAGTTGGAAAATCTCTGAGCGGTCTGTAATCGAATAGGACAATTCGGACCACTGGAGCGCACGCGAATCATTAGCCAATCAGGATTTAGGGTTCCGGACTGGGAAGCTATAAAAAGAGATAATTACTATATAGACCCGGATGTTCTACTGGAAAATACACCAGTGGCGCAATTCATACGAAACCACATTCGGGACCCGAGTGGCGTATTTTCCATATCCTCACTATTAATGACGTCATTACTCGCTTTTCCCGGTTGTTTATGTAAACAATCAGTTTGTCAAAATAATAAAAACAAAATTACACAGCGGCTTGAAGATATCATGAATTTTTTCTCGAGTTAAAAACAATATTCTACTCACTCGGTGTGCTTGTTCGCAAAATATCATTTTTACCACTCGAACTAAAATTCATATCTTCGCGCCCCCATGTAATAGCCTCTATTTCCGGTGCCATTAGACTTATCACAACCCAACAAACAGTCAAGTTTCTCAGAGCACGTTCCCTCTTCAAATGTTTTAAGTTTCAAGTTCTTTTTGTTCACGTGTTGCTATGGACTCAAACCTGATCTAAACGAATCCAGCCTCGTTCCCAGGTTCTCTCTTTCTACTGCCACCCTTTGTCCTTGGGAGAAAGACATTTACTTCATTATTACGCGAAGCCTCAATGCGACATCAGCATAATTATAATTTTCTAACGCTTAGATGAAGCCGTTTTTTAGGAAAAGAAAATGAACCAAATTGTATCGTTACTGATCGTATTAATTATTAAGGCACAGGTCATAACGAGTTGGTTTTGCTTTGTTGGTTGATAAACACCTTGAGCATTGAATTTTGTATGTTAGTGTTAACTTAATTTTTTTTTTTTACGTTGCAGCATTTTGTGTTCTTTATTTCTCGTTTGATCGACTTGTTGGTGCCAGATGTCCCACAATCCCTTGAGATCAAGATCAAGCGTGAAGCGTATCTCGCCAAACAAGCGCTGTCTGATCATCACAATCTGATGGGTGGAAAGAGTGACGGAGAAAGTGCCGACGATTTAGAAGACGATTATATACCTTGACATGTCGGTGTTTGTGTGAGTTAGAATAGAATGGAATTTGCAAGGCCTGAGAATGCGCCCTACCTGAACAGCACGCCATGTGAAAGTTTCGTGACACCATGTTGCGTGACGTTGCGTGGCGTTACGGGACGGGCCTTTACGTTATCTTATAGTACTCGCGTGCTTTTTTAAACTTGACGTGTCGTCTAGTTACATCAGCTTTTAAAACTGCTGACCAACATCTGTTGTCTCGCTTGTTATTCTCAGATCTTGCAATATCCCCGTGTGTTGTAATAGAGTAACTAGATTTAGGTTAGAAGCGGACACCGCACCATATACTTTTTATTTTTGTGGTTTGTAGCAAGTAAAAGTAGGTATTATGGTAAATCAATCGATATTTAGCCTGGTAAATCACTGTGTTGCTGGGTGTTAATATTTAATCTCAAATCAGATTAATCGTTGCAAAAATGTTACAAAAAAAATCAATGAAATAGATAATCTGGGGTGGTGTGGTTTAAAAAATGTTTTCTTTTCACACAGCCACTTTTGAAATTTTGCAAATATGAAAGTTCGAAAATTTATTGATATTTATGTTTGGTTTTTCTTTTTCACGTCAAAGTTATATTTATTATGGAATGTCATTTTCCTTTCTTTTTTTTCACTTTACATTTGGCAAAAAAGCCTGAATGTTGAGGACCCTTAATATGCCATTAACCGTCTGGCTTGGTTTAATATATTCATAATTTATTAAACCCATCAAAAAATCTTCAGATTTACACTTTGTGATTACTATAAAATAAAATTATATGCAAATTCTTTGATCAGTAGATCCTATTATCAAAAAAACCCGATGGAAATGTATATGTCGTGATTGAGTAAGTGAATGATTGATTCTGAGGTCATAATATACCGTTTGTTTATAACAATGCAATTATTGTTAACCTCCTGCAAGGGGGGAGAAGTTGAGGCAACTTATTTTGCCATTACATTGATAATGTACTGGTTAATTTTGACGTGGAATGTCAAGCTACGTGTAGCTGGGATCGTCGACTGGAAGTGTTGAATAATTTTTAAGACGAAAGGGTTAGGTTAGGCTATTTTAAAAGATTATACATGTAAACTTGCTCATTACAATTGATAACTCGACTAAACAAGATGGCAAGAGATGTTCGGAATAGGCAATTTCCTAGTTATTTGTAGTCCGTGCGAAACTCTTCATACGAAAAATAAATAATTTGCGTGAAAATGTAGGTGAAGAACATTTCCATCTAAATGTATTCGTACGAAGACTCTTTTTGGAACAAATGCAATGAGATATCTCAGATATTCAAAATGGCGTATCCGAGGATTGCGTTGTGTAACTGAAAAATTGCGTGTGACAGAATTCATAAAGTAGCCCGATCTACCCCTTAAGACGTTCAAGTTATCTTTAATAGTGTATCGATTTTTTTTATTCAACATCATTTATTTGGGGCGATTTATTTTATTATATGAAAAATTAACTTGCAGCTCACTGTAGCCAGAGAGCATGCAAGGCCTTTTGGGAAATTTGGTTTTGCTTTAATTTGTTTTTCTAAGAAAAAAATTTATCAAAATTATTTATTACTTTGTCTTGTGGTGTTTGTGTTGGCGAGGCTACATTGTATACTTATTAGAGAATTAATTATGTCATTGCCTCAATTTGTTTCTTGGTGACATCAAGTGAATGATCTTGTTTGTTTAGTTCACGTCAGTTGTTTCAATATTTGTACAGTATTCCAAGGCCCCGTGCACACTAATCCGTCACGAAAACGGAGATTTTAGAAAACGCTTTTCAAACTAGAGGAATTTGAAAACGCCGGCTTTGAGTTTTAGCGTGTATGGAAAACATACAAACGGCACAGTGTGAACGGGGCTAAAAGAATGCTTCTCCGTATTATTGTCTTCTGTCCGCTACACAATTATTACACTTTAAAAATAAACACACTGGACTCTCAATTGTCGGCCAAAACCCAACACATTTCCTAAAATTCAACTGCATTGTTGAATCACTTGCAAGATAATTAAAAACAATGGTCCTTCTTATTTTACCAGGAATACGATCTTTGTGACCTGCTAATCTATTCAGTAGCTTGTGTAGCGAGACAGTTCGTGTGGTATTATATGTAGCAAGAGGTTAATGACAGCAGTGATTATAGTAGCATGATTGTCAGCGGTGTAACACTCACGAGCGGTGTACTGCCTGCTGGCGGGTGGACTGGGAACCAAGGAACGTATTATACGCTGTGCACGAGTGAATCGAATAAACTGGTTCGTTGGACGAAGTTTCGTGTGTTTGTAATGCATTATAATCTCCTATTTTTAAACCATTGGTGCTCGTTTATGAGTTAACTGTTATTCTTCTGAAATTTCCCAAACTTACAAACTTTACATTCAAACAATTTTGAGTGTTTCAAATAGTGGTCTCAAACTCACTAATGATTCATCAAGGTCAAACAAAGTGTTTGGATATCTTTCTCTTATCTCCTTAGATTTAGTTTCAATTGAAAAGATCTATCAAACACTCAAGCCAGTGTTTGGCTAATTTCTAGTTAACCTCGAAGTGCGTGTCGTATTTTTGTCTTCTCGATATATCAGAAAAGTGGTCAGACTCGGTATTTTGTGTTATATGACGTAGAAGTCAGCCAAAAGCATTCACTGTAGTGATGCCAGCCATGAAGCACTTTTCCCAATATTGGAACCTGAAGTTGTCACGCCGTGTCGGCGAGTAACTGATTATCAATTTCAAGCAGGTAAGGGAAAGTCAACGCATTTCCTAGGCCTGGTCACTTAACAAACGAAAGTTTCCACCAACGTTGAATCGTATTTGTCCGAGTAAAAAGCTGGAGAATTGTCAGTTGAAGAGGTGTAATTATTATTACAAAAAATTACAGTGATGGTCAATACAGGAGAGTTTATAAGGTGGAGAATTTCAGCGACTTAACAGACAGTTTGCTGCAATATTTCTGATTAATTTCCTGTTGAACTTGACCTAAAACTGCACAACAGACACTCTTCCAGTCTTCACGCCCTTCTATTCTCCTACAAAAAGAATAAACAAGTTGTTGATGAAAGCGCACAACTTAACGGGAAGTAAAAAGCTTCCTAGTAGCCAGGCCTTTCCTTTGCGCCTCCTCGTGACTTCTGGAATAGACCTTTTTAGCTTGGGCGGTTTGTTGCCCCATTACGGACCATGTGATGATTCTCTTGAGAATTCTTGTTTTCAAATTTTCAAATAGTCGCGTGTGTATGAATGAATAAATTTTATGTGGATAAAAGAAAAGTCATCTAGGGAATATCACGTGGTCTGTAATGGAAAACAAACCGCCCAAGCTAAAAAGTCTATTCACGACGCCAAAAACTGAGGCACTGACGGAGTCAGTTTCCCGGACGCTGCTCGCACGGGATTCTGAACAGAAGAACTAGTTTATATATAAATGTCTTGTTTACTAAAGCAAAATTCACGGCTAATATTAAAATTCCATGCAGAGAAATGTTGCAACAGAGGGCAAACTCTTTGTTCACACGAGAGAGTGAAAAACTCCGGGGGGGACCGATGAATTAAATAGCGCCCTGCTATTGCACCGTGTTCTCAGGACTTGTACTATTCCTCTACAAAGAGCACCCTATGATTACCGGGCGATCCCACTTTCCCGTGAGGCCTGGAGCGCATTGATATCTTAAAAAAAAAACGAGGCAAACAAACGGTCATAAATACCTGTCGAGAAACTTCATCACCCTCCAGAGCTGCTCAAGGTTCTGTGATCCAATAAGCTGTGACAAGTAATCACTGAAGACTTCAACATCTTCTTCCAAAGGAACTGCAGCAAAAAATTTTCCCGATGGTGACTGTGAAATATGAAACCGTTCGGGCTACAGTACTCAAATCATACTACGGGAAAACAACATAAATAAGATACGGACAAGCCAACACTTTTTTGTCAACTTAAGCGTCTTGATGAGGTCATGTATATTTTCAATTAGATATATTTCATATATTCATTTGCACTATTCACCTTCTACGGGTTTATTACGAAATCACAATAGGACCAGCTCCCAGTTGGCCTGATAGCGAAGTTGGTTCTGCTCTGACCTGGTATCGCAGAGGTTATGGGTTCGAATCCCGTTCAGGCCTAAATTTCTTCAGGCTTTAATTTCATAACCGCTTAAGTGTGTGTATAACTACGATGATCAATTATGAGTTCATATTCAACTCCTTTGTTATGTAAACATTTATTTGTTCCAAAACGGTTGCATAGGCACTGGTCACGTGATTGAAGACGCTGTATATTCACCTTCATAAGCATCAGTCCACTCTGTTATAACTTTCTTCACTTCGGAAAGGGTAACCGCTTCTCCTAAACACGCCTGAAACGAAAAATTGATTGACCAAAAATGTCGGTAAATTCTCTACATTAAAAACAAAAAAACTCTTTACCCTTACAACTAAAAGGGAGAAAGCGTTTTTCGATTCTCGTATAATATATTCGAAGGTCATACGTTACATCTTTCTTACATTTCCAGTTGGACTGTTAGCGTCAGAAAGAGCTTTTGAATTTATCGGGATTCTCCATGAGAACTTGCCCAAATTGACAGCTTAATTCCTTGAGATTACGAAAAAGACTATAAAAATGTACCTGCTTTCTCGGGGCGGCAACCTCAGTTTTTCCTATCTTCTGAACATCATCTGCTTTAAAAGTTATCGTATTTCCTTCCGAGACGCGATCACCAGGTGGTCGAGTTTGGATGTGAACGCACGCAACATGCGAGTCCTCGAGCAAGACGTTAGAGTCCCCGCGCGTAACGTGCGAGCCCCCGCGCGTAGCGTGTGAGTCTTTTCGCTTGTAATGCTGCTCTATTTCCTGTCTCACGTCATCAGGAAGCGCTGCCAGGAATTCTGGATCTATTTGTGATGGGGATGGTAAAAGGTCTGAAGCTGTTTGAGGTGCAGTTTCTGGTAGAGCATTCTCTTCAAATAATATTCGCGCAGGTTTTGAGGCTGTTTTCCATTGTTTGCTCCTGGTGTTTTTTCTTTGAGGCAGTCTTTGGGGTTCATTTTCTTCTTCTTCCTGAAAAGCAAGCAGAAATTGTTCTTTGTTCTTGTGGCTGTTGTTTTTATTCACCATTAGCTTTATTGTCTAGAGCTTGACTAAAACAGCTCGCAGCCCAGATTTCACAGCAATACCGTTGTTCATCGACGCTTTTTTGTCGATAAACTCTTTTCTTTCTATTAAAAGATAGTTTGTAAGAATATCGAGGCTGAAATTTGCGCAATTTTAAGAATACATTGTGACATTAATTTGGTCTGTAGAATTGATTTTCAGATTTAAATTAATTGTAGCGCCAATGTACCTGATTTTCTGAATTTTGCTATACGGCAAATTAGTTGCGATAGTCAACGCTGTTAGCTTGAAAAATCTCTTTAGCATTTAGGGTTAATTCTAAGTAAATACCCGACACACGGATTTGATATCGAGCAGATTGATATTGAAGTAGGGCTTATAAACTATCTATCACACTTCCTTGCTTTCAAGTAGTGTTAGCGATTTTTCGGTACCGCTCTTTTACCCTTTGTTATGTTATAACACATCGGCATGTTATAACACTTGCGGATTTTGCTAATTTATTTCTCACATAATTAATAATTCATGAAATTAAAACAAAGAAAATCACAACCGTGAAAGAGGTTTGGATACCCGGTCTTAATTAGCATAGATTTTAACGATTTTACTTCTCCGTTTACTCCTTACTTTTTGTTTCGACTGAGAAGATATATCAAATACTCGAGACCGTGTTTCATCAGCTATCCAAACACCTTGAATTTCGTCAAAAATACTCCGCTTCGCGTCGTATTTTCAACTATCTTCTCGGTGTTTGGATATCCCGATGAAACACTGTCACTCGTGTTTGATATATTACTTAAAAAAGAGCATAGATTTTGACGATTTTACTTTCCGTTTACTCCTTAGTTTTTGTTCCGATTGGGAAGATATATTAAACACGAGAGACAGTGTTTCATCGGCTATCTAAACAGTTTGATTCTCAATTTCCTTTGTCTCATAAGGGTTAAGAAACAGTTTAATTCTCAATTTCCTATGTCTCATAAGGGTTAAGAAATTTAATTTTTACCTAAAGTTAATTTTTAACTACAACACATATCCCGATAAAACACTGTCTCTCGTGTTTGTTGTATAACATCAAAGCACGAACTTAGGGTAACATGTATTTCTCGTTGCAAAAGCGAAGATAAAACACGCTTTCGCTTCTAACGAAATGGGAATATCAACACACGAAATAAGAGTTAAAAGTGTTCCTCGTTGTTAAAGCGAAGGTAATGCACGCTTTCGCTTTCAAAGAAATAGGAATGTCAACGTGCAAACTAAGTATTTTATGGTCTAGTTGGGAGCAGAAAATTGACTAACTTTTCAAATGCCGCGTGGCCAACCAAAATATGCATGTATACCTCGTTCTCTAACCGTCTGCAGGGAAATTACTCTACATAGTCACGTGGTTTCTTCGTTTAACAGTTTACTCCAATAAAGAAATGTGGAAACGAATTTTCAGGCTTGAGTTTTGCAAATTTCGCGATTTTCATACTTGTCTCAATATTTGCAAATTTCGTTAAAGGAACGATAAAATCCCAATACTGACCTCTTGTCTTCCCGTTCTGTTGAGTGAAATCTTTTGATTTCTCGCGGCATATGATTTCTCGATGCTCCTACGAATGTCTTCAGGTAAAGCCTCAAATACTGCGGGATCAATCTGAGACGGGGAGGGCAGGTACAGACTTTCCCCCAGGTCACCAAGCCTCTTCTCTGACTCGGAATGCCGATTTTGCTTAGCAGTCTGGGGCGAGAACCTTGGAAGCGGTGGAAGTTTGTTTTCTTCGCGACTCTCCGGCACTGACGGACCACGATTGTTTTCAGCGTTTTCAACTTCGCTTGGCAAAGCAGTGAGTTCATTAACACTTTCATTGTCACTCGTTTGCGGTTTCATGAAATCAAACAGTGACCTTGAATTCTTAACGGAAGCACTGGCGTTCTTTTCAGTTAACTTGCTGACTTGAATTCCCATACCCCGCACATCCTCTGGCGTGACACTTAGTTGCTTCAAGAGTGCGTGACATTGTTTGGCAATGACTTGCGCCTCGTCCGTGACAGTCGGTAAAGTGCAGGAGCGAGCGACGTTGTCGCAGATTCCGTGACCCATGAACTTCCGTGGAGTTGGCGCTCCCGGTCTGCGCACCTTCATCTAAATGAAACGACTGCAACTGAGAATAACTTACCAGAAAAAATGAAAACAAAATTTCGCCAGCATAAAAATAATTGTGTAGCCTCTGTTCAACACGTTTTTGATGCTACAATCTTGGAAAATTGAAATGATAAATTTTTCCACCCCTCAACCCACTTCAGTGATGGAAAATGGAAAATGGTTTCTATGGATACGGGGAGAGGGAAATTTATTTTTCCTTTTATTCCCTCTAAGATTGTAATCAATTTATTGTATTTTTGTCAGAAGAAAAGAAGGAAGAAGGATTACGAACCGTGTATCTTAGTTTCCATCGTTATTTGTCAAGACAAATGCATGCTTTTTTTAAAAAAAAGAAACTTAAAAAAAAGCAATTTTAACAGAACACATTATAATACCTTCAGAGTAATACACCTTCCTTTCATGTCGAGTGACTGAAGTCGTTTTTGTACTTCCTCCGCCAGTTCATTGATGAACGACACCGTTTCGCTTTCCTACAAAAGAACAGCAACAGGTTACAGTAATGGAGGGCGTTCTGGATCGCTAAAGTGAAGATGAACTGCAAAAACTAAAATTTTCGGTGACAACAATGTTCAAATATAGGGACCAGTGGACTTTGCCCAGTTCTTGTGCGGCTTTCTCCCAGACCTTCACGGTCAATTAACGCGAGGCAAGATTGGACGACGCTCTTCATATTGGTTTTAGGAAGAGAGGATGGCTCGTTGTATGAAATGGGTATGTGACATGATAACAACATGTCGCCGGTACCAAGGAATTGGCTCACATTTTCTTTCTGATCGTGCCGAGTAACAACCTCTTGTTTCTTTTGATACCGGGAGGCTTATGAAGCACGAGAGTAGCTCCAAGTAATTACTTTAAGAGTTCCTCTGAGAATTGCTCTGACTGACATTCCGTGAACTTTGTCAAGTCTGTTCTGAAGCAACAATTCAACCTCACCTTCGTGAATCGGATTCCATAATTAATCTCAGCTGACACAGATTTTCTTTCTCGCTCAGTTCTAAGAGCTCTGTCGTCAATACCGCGGCAATTCTGATATAACACAAGTCCAGTTTTGGGTCCAAACTCGCGCTGTAAGGCTTGAGAGCTGAACTTCTGTAGCTCTGAACATGTTTCAACTCCTAAGGTCTGCAGCTTGTGTTCCATGCTCCAACCCACTCCTGGCAGGTCTTTAACCTTCTGGGATCCTGGAGAAAAACAAGCAACAGAGAAAGAAGCGGCTAATATTTCAAAAACTTCTAAAACATATACATACATACATACATACATACACATTACTTGACCACTCCCTCAAGGGGGCTTTTCAGGGCCAATGGAAACA
>OMLO01003920.1_pt1 | contig 12340 bp, 4 predicted proteins | sample 1674811 | NCBI WGS metagenome assembly OMLO01 (sample SAMN06265003, study PRJEB25207) | coral metagenome | isolation source: Coral host | place: Mexico:La Bocana,Puerto Morelos, Mexico | collected 2008-11-13
TAGAAGACAAAGGAAATTGAGAATCAAACTAGGTTAAAATTATTTTTACCTGAATTTAATTTTTAACTACAACATCTCTAACCCAACAGTGGTACAATGGAACGCTGTCTCGCACCCACCCTGTTAAAACCATCACACAATTATTAAACAACTTGTACATGTGTTACATCTCATCTTTTTTTATAAAACTCATCGGCTAAATTTCTTTGTTGATTAGCAGACAGACACACAATGTTATAATTTATGCAATATGAATGTAAAGAACAAGAGCAGACAATTTGTTATTGTATAAAACATAATATTGACAACAGTTTTTCAAGCATCTGTCCTGGTATTGACAAAGAATTATGTCATAACATTGTCAAAGTAGTCTGCTATAGCCACATGTCTACTTTGACAATGTGACAATAGACGCATAAAAAACTGATGTCAATTTGGTAAATGAACATTGTCTGTTGAAATCACCTGTGTGCAATTTATATGTTAACCAGTATGACCAGTAGAAAGATACATGTAATCAAGATCAGGTGTGAAGTTGAGTTAAATATTCAAAGTTCAGGAAAATGTATAGATTCAAGTTTCAAACACAGGTTATGTTCAAGGAAAAATGAGTCAAACAATCCTATGCACCTTGTTTTAATAGGAACCACATGTATAGTCAAACCCTTTATTGACAAATTTTTAACCCTTCATTTCCCGAGTGATCAGCACATAAATACTCCTCACAGTACAAGTACATTGTCAAGAAGATGTCATGAGAATTAAGACAATCATCAAAACAAGTCAAACAATTATGTCAAACTCATTTACTTGTTAAACTCTCAAACTCCCAAGGGCCTTCAACATATTTATTCTCCTTACAGTACCAATACATTGTCACAAAGACAGATGTTGAGAATTAAGAAAATCATCAATTGGAGATGTCACAAGATGAAAGAAAATAGCAGTAGCCTAAAAACCTTGCATGGGAGGCGCGATGGCCTCATGGTTAGTGCGCTTGTCTTGGATCTCTCCGGGTTCGAGCCCTGGCCAGGGACACTGTGTTGTGTTCTTGGGCTAGACACTTAACTCTTACAGAGCCTCTCTCCACCCAGGAGTGTAAATGGGCACCGGCAAATTGTTGGGGAAACCCAACAAATTGCAGGGAAATGACCTGCAATGGACTAGCATCCTGTCCAGGGCCGGGGGGTAGAAATATTCCTAGCCGCTTCATGCTACAGAAACTGGGGATAAGCTCCCTCAGCTATGATCCAGTAGGATCCAAGGCTTCATTTTGAAACCTTGCAACCAGTCGCAATGACCAGATTCAATTTCTCACTTTTTGTACACCCCAGTATATATTTTGCCTTAGACAGTTAAATTGAGTCTTCTACATGTAAAATGCACTAGAGCTTTTTCAGAAAGGAACACAATTTTGTCCTGGACTGATACATTACTCTGCCCGTCACTTTGCATGTATTAAAAAGCCATATTTCTAGATGGACTTGAGAAGATAATCTCAATAACTGTCAATGCTAATTTTTGTATGTTTTGAAACATTTGTTTGCAATGCATTACAGGGCAACATTGCCAGGGATTCAAGAGAAAGAAAAAAAATTGCTCAATGATTTGCACAGTAAAATCAATCTTCATTGAGTCCATAGAGGTTGTCAAACTAACATTAGATGACCATACATAAAAAAATAGTCTCTTCAAATGTATAAATGTCTATTTGAAAAGTGAAGTTCCCACTTGCATTGATTCAACCTTTGCATGTACAAATCAAATTGTTTTTATATTACAGCTTAAATTTAAAATGTAAATTTGTTGTGAAATGTTGCTCAAACAATAATACCAATAATATTCAAAATTTCTTATTTTAAAATGCAATATTTAAAATGTTCTAGTCACCCATGTTCAGTCATCTATCAAAGTAACCAGGCCTCAACTCGTACATGTACATGGCCTCACAATATTTAAGTATCTAAGTAAAACTTGTCACAAAACATTGTAGAAAAAGGGGACTTGGAAATAATTGTTGTGGCACATGTACTGTCTGAGTGTATTGGAGCTGCTGGAGATGCACTAATTTTTCTTCAGTCACCAATGTTACCTCCTTGTGAAAAAATCTCAACACCTGGCCCTTACTGGCAGCTCCGCAGAAAGAATATTAGGCCGACAGTTAACAAGCTGTTAAACCGGGCTACAGGGATTCAAATGTTGTGAGAAACTTAATACATTCCTGAAGACACCCTAAAACCATCATAGTTAGTAACAAGTAGCTTGCGTGGTAAGATTTGACTTACTTTTTCTGTAGCTTCAGGATTATTAGGATTTTTATCTGGATGGTGCTTCAATGCCATCTGAAATAAACAAACAACAGAAACAAAAACAGTATTATTAATTAAATATAAACAACACTTCGCCAGAAAAAGATTCAAGTCTGTTATCAACTGTCCACTGACCAGTTTAAACTGATCAAGTTCAAAACTTAACTTACTTTAACAATCAAACTTACAAAACTGTGAACACCTAAATATATCTGGAATATTTTTATTGTCTTCCATATAAACCAATCACAAGCGAGATCTTCAGACTACAGAAACCACTGAAAACAAATGCATTCCATAGGTCAGGGAACAAGTTTGTTTTGTTTCAACTATTAATCACACAATAAACATTCCAGACACATTGTCAGTGTTCACAGTTTTGTGAATTTGAATATAGTGTGCCCTTTACATTTCACACTTTCTGTTATGAAAGATTTTGACACTCATGCACAATATTGAATATTACTGGTCAGATCAGTTTTATTCTCTATGAATCTCCTGCATCATCAGTTCCAAAGCATGAATACTGACTTACAAAAAAACCTCAAATACTCTAGCACAAGGAAATGGTAAAACAAACACACACTGAATTGAGAACAAGAGCCTTTAAAAGTTTTCTACATTTTACTTCTCAGTACAGTTTTCCTTCCAAGAAATGGAAAAGGGACTTTGAGAAAACTTTGTGTAGACCTCTAAGACTATGAACACATTTCTCGACAAAGCCTGTACTCACATTAATTCTGATCCTGGATCTCTTGATCTCAATACATGTGTTTACCACTCAAACATCATGTCCCACAAAGCATACTCTACCCTTATAACTATTCTGGTCACATCAGGTTTGAACATTTAGTGCATGTATTCAGCAACTAAATCACTAGAATTTGAACATAATGTTCTCCTTTGAAGTCCGAGAACATACCCTTTAGCTGGTAGGAATATTCACTACAACTGCATATTCCACATCTCAAAGGTATTTACACCCCGGCACTTTCAGTGTTATGCACATAGACAACATTTTTCAACCAAATTTTGATATTAAGCCATCTTTCAACATGCTATGTCAACTGATGAAAGACCACCTAACTGTGAAACTAACAGTTTTTCCAGTTATTAGTGGAAGAAATGACAAATGAATGAAACATGTAATCACTGACCTCAAGTGGCTGGAGAAGATTCTGCATTTTGCATATTTCCCGATTTATGTTATAAATCAAATGATTTGAGTGCAGTCAATCGGATCTAAGTAGTGACTTCTGGTACAATTGGGCCATTTTTCCTTTTAATATTTGAAAGATGTGAACATTCAGAACAGTCAATAAAACCGTCTCGGACTTCTTGATACTTCTAGCCTTGTTCTGATGTCAAATAAATACATCTTTCATGAGTAGAAGTTGAGTTCAACAATAAAGAAGTCTGTTGTCGAGAGATTATGGTCAAGAGATTATGGTCAAAAGATGTCACCTATGCATGTAACACTGAAAGTGGATGTAATTATAAAAAAAAATCAATAAGCATGCACAGTGTTTCACCTTTCTGTAGGCCTTCTTAATTTCTTCTGGTGTGGCATTTTTGTCAACTCCCAGAACATCATACAGCGAAGCCCCCTGGTTTCTGAAAAAAGAAATTAAAATCAAACAAGATACAACTGGAATTAAAATTATTGTCTGGCATGCTATGCCGACACTTATGATGTAGCTGGCGGCATTTTAACTGCTCATTGTTAGTGTTCATCAGACAATGTAGACTGATTGCACGTCACTTTACGTAAAGAAAAGTATGGTCAAATATGGTTCCTTGCATTTCCAGTAAGAAGTTGTTGCGTTAGGCGTCAATTGTCATTCTGTTCTTTTGTTGTTGTGTTCCTCAACCGTGAATATCCAAACCTCTGGAATCTCCATGCCACTACCTTGCTGATGTTGTCAGGGTAAGGTGTTACAAGAAAAACAGACTTTGACTCTTAGAGTTCTGTGTGCACCATTTCAAAGCTTCAGAAACATACGTTTACTTCATTGTTAAACGCATAGTGACCGGTCATTTGGTTGACTAACCCTTATTGGGTGAAGTTTTGGATTATTTTATGGATTAACCTTTATCCTTTTTTGGAGACTAAAACTTTGCAAACTTTTAGTCTCCAGATATTCATAACAATGTTCTCTTACAATGTAATTTTAACCACAGATCATCAAGAAGTGATCATTTCTTTAAACTAACTGTTCATTTTCTTTTTGGAAAAAAAGAAGTATTTCAGCTTTGGGTATTTTCTCTCAAAATAACACACCCCTGAAGGGGTTTGTCAACCAAGTAACATATTTGTTTACATAAACATACCAATTATTGAGCTGAAACCAAACACAAATTTCATTTGCATATTTTAGTTGATGTGTTGGAACTCATGATTGAAAAGACACATTAAACAAAAGTATTTCATGATATATGTTGGCTGTGTTGCGCTGTATCCTTCCGGATGAATGTCGTCATCCCACATGGTCTCCATCTCCAATTCCACAAGCTGTATAAAGTTCGAAAGTACACAATTCAGCGAATTGTGTTATTGTGAATATTAATTTCTCTTCCTCGTTGAAACAGACCAAGTCGAGTCTAAATTCAGGGAGAAATTTAACTTGAGAAACAAGGAAACGAATATTGCATCGTACATTGGCCAAAATGGTAAAATTAAGTTCATTTTGATCGAAATTCAAACGCAATTGAGCTTACATGCAACTTCGATAGTCGCGTACAAATTTGAAATCAAATGGATAATTATTTGAAGTCACGCCTCGCCGATATTGAAATCAAACGAGCCGTTATAATAGATAAACTTACAAACCACTTCTCCAAGCGGCTTGACGAGCCCCTGCAAATCCTTACAAGAGATAACTATCGCTGAGAGAAGACCCATGACCGATTAGACCAAGAATTTTCATTTTCCCGATGCGATATGAGTTCCAGCTGAAAATAGGAAAAACGTTTCCGTATTTTACAACCGAAAACCATCTAAGTACATGGTCGTGATGTTTTACTTTCACTAACCGAACAACACAAGACTAGCAGGAGAAAAGACAATGTTGAAACCACCAAAGTGACTGAAGGTCTTCTAAAATCGCTGAGCATTTTGCGTAAAGCTTACATAAGAAATGCACGCGGTGTATCGATAAACTGTTTGTGTCCTTTGGACGAATAAAAGCCATCACAAACCGAGATTTAAAAGAGAATGCTTACGTCAAAGTTTGGTCCCCTTCTTCCCCTTTGTTTTCGCCATTGACACCGGAATGCGGTGCCATAATAAGGGCGAAACCGAGCGAGTTTTAGCTGTTAAAACGTTGTTTCCTCAGACAGCTCCATTCCATTTCTAACAACTCCCGCGAACCGTGACGTCACACGGGTCATTCCCGAGGCACCTTGGACACGTGACCAATAATTCAAAACATTATTTTATCGCGAGAAGCGCGATTTTTAAGATAAAAGTGCCTCCAAATTATCTATTCTTATCGTAGACGAATACATGTACTTTCAGGTGGAAAGCTAAGAAGAAGGTGTCTGAATTTATAGGCTCCTCTCTGAATCAGAAAACGGAAAGATTGCGCTCTTTATAATCTCATTACTGTTCCAGGAAATCTTTCTTGATCTGTAAAGATTTAATAATTATAAAAGCTTACAGAGCCGCAAAAAGTTAGTTCTCAGGCTAATTGAAAAGATGAATAATTCACAGCTTGCACTGAAAACCCTCAACACGTACAAGAAATTCTGAAAATATATTTTTGCCGGTGACGTAATTTTTATTACACGGTTATCCTGTGGAAAGTGAACATGTCCGACCACATGCACCAAGAAAGATCACGATATTGTCATACAATAGCTACAAACGGGAAATAATTCCACCGCGTCATCAAGTAAAAATAACGTTATTAGAGAAGTGTTATTCACGCTAAGAAATAGCCTTGCATTTCAATTTAAAGCAGTGATAAGGGAACAGAATCGGGTCAAATTAAAGTTGCCGAGTACTGTCTTTATGAACCACAAAAGCCAAAAACGATTGGGCTAAGAACGTCATTGAGATTTTTATTGAGATTTATGTTCTCTTTCGCTTACTGTGTTAATATCTGAGATATTTGCCGTAGCCTTCGGATAAATAAAAACATGGGCTCTAGTTAAAACATAAATTCATTCTTCTGAAAAGGTTCATGTAATATAACAATTTCGTAATCAACATATGCACGTTTAAGGCCGTAATTAGGTGTTCTAAAGCTTAAGGTTTCTTCTCCATTATGCTTAAAACTAAAATCCTGTTCTTGCACTTATCTGAGCTAATGACTAAGATAAGCCAAAAACCAAATAAAAATGGATTTCAATTTATTGGAGTGCCGATTGTCGAATTTTTGGCCAGTTATTTTGTTTGAGAAATTTTGTGTGTTGTAGCAGCCTTTGCAAGGCTTCGCATGAATGGTTTGATATTCTTTGCCCCCTAGCCCTAAAAAAATAACAGCTGTTACGCAGTAATTCAACAATAGTACTACACTTCCGGAAATTGTTCGGCAATTGTTGACGATTTATCAGTATGTGGGTGGAAAGGAAAGAAAATGTACTTGGTGTTAATAATAATGATATTTTGGCCACGTCTACAAATAGAAAGTTGTTGAGAAGGAAAGAATTAAAACTGACTGACAAATGGCCAAACATGCATTTGACAGACAGACAACCTGGAAGTGTCTATAGGATGAGAGAATAATTATTTGGCAAATAACTCAAACTGTCACCGACAGTCGACATTTATACCTCATGAATCACACCTTGATATAACGTGCGTCCTCTTATTGGATTCGGTCGAATGAAATCAATCAGTCTGGCAGGACGAGAGCTGATGCAATATCGCCTTATACCCCGTGCGTTTTCGGTCAGCAATGACCGAACGCCCTTTGTGCCATCGAAAAGTATCGCGACATCTGGAGAGATGAGCTTTGATCGGCTCGGGTGAGCTTGCGCGCAATAATTAATTCTTATTAGATCACGTACAAACGAACACTTCACCCATATTTTTCCTAATCGTACTTTTTTGGGGTTTGGAGGCATATGAGCAAGTTTGGTTGAGCCATGATTCGTATTTCTGCGGGATGTAATCGAGCCCAAATGCTCACAGTGAGACCAAACGAGCTGGATATACCACCGAAACGAACCAACCCAGGTAGAAGTTATTAACAATACCCAAAATCGGCTAAGTCAGCATGATAGCGTACCCATATCAGGTCAGTGACTTGATATCGAAGGATATCAGAAGAGTAGAAACGGCTTCTACTTGGAAATTACCAATTTTTGTACAGTAGTATGACTTTTGTGGTACTCTGAATCATCAACCTCGTTCCCGGGGCTTTTTCATTTCAAAGGCTAAAGCCCAAGGAACGAGGTTGCTCAAGTATGGTTCTTGGCAAATTTGCCAAAGAGTCACTTTTTCCTATTAATTTAGATCTCTATAGACTAGTCAAGACCTTACTTCACTGACTTTTTTTACTGGACTTTGTTCAAGTTTAAAAGAAACAAAACACGCGTGCGTTAGATGGAGTTTCTTAATCAGTGTACCGTGCATGTACAAACAATATTGCCATGCAGCGTGATATTCATGAGACGGCTGTTCTCTTGCTCTCCCAAAACAACTTAAACTATGGTGACAATTTTAATGTACGGGTCGTCAGAAAGCAGTGTATATAAACCATCCAGAAACTTGAACCTTTTCAGAAATTTGTCTGATTGCCTTATTCCACGTTACCGTACGTGCCATTGCTATAACTTTGCTTCGATTTAACGATCTTGGACGTTCGGTGACACCTGTTTTTCTTTCGATGGGTCATTTTCTCCACCGATTTTCTACGTTTTCCGAAAAACTGAAGAAAACCTATCGAGTAGAAGTTTGATCATTTTACAAAACGCTCCATCGAATTCCATTCATTTGACCTCTTCGCGTAGCTGTGAGGCAGTTTCAAAGGCCTCTTTAAGGGTTAAGTTTTGTGAAAATCATGGCAATAATTGAAATTATTAACACCACAGATTCACTTATACAAAATATTCAGACTCTGTTGACGTGTCTTTGATATTTTAACTGGAGACCATGCTAAATTACTCGAACTAATTTATCAAAAATCAGACTAGTTTCCCACACGCCTTATCCCTGAGATGAAGCTGGTGACCCCCAATTTTTATTTCATTTCTGAAACAAGTAAATCATTATCTGTCCACAGTACAAATAAATATATCGAGCAGAAAATTTTCGCGCGAACGTCCTTAAATAATTTCGTTGACGAATTTGCGCATCGGGCACTACTGATTAAGTTGGTGCGGGGGGGGGGCGGGGAATTTCAATAGAATCATAGAATCAACCATCACTTTTTCCTTCTGCGCCTAACTATTGATCAGTAATGTCAGCATGCTGTAGTACGTAGAGCTCCGATTGTAAACGAACGCTTAATCACCTTTTACTTACTCACAACTTGAAATTTTTGCGGAAGTGTAACCTCGAAGAGCACATGATTTCGCAATACTTGATTTTGGCGCACTTGTTTGATTTCAGCGCACTAGACATCAAGCTTACCGACTTTTTCAAAAAGGCCCAAAAACAATCTCCTGCTAAATTTCGAACAGTAAGGTACTTAGGTCTAATTTCCTCCTAGACTGCTGGCAGCCCGTCTTTTCTCATAGGATCAGACCAGTGTTTATCCGGGTACACGAACGCATAAGGGCGATATATATGAAAGGTATCAACGAAAAAGGGTTGGGACGGAATTCATCCCAATCCTTCCTAGTCTGAAATGCCTTACCTCATGGCTCCGCCTCGTTGCTGGAGAAAACCCGACTGTCAACAGTCTAATTAATTTTCGCCGATCTCAACGCCGCTTCCTCAAGTACGCACGAGCTCACCTTCCCTGAGCAGCCCCTATAAGCGTTCCTATAAGGTACTTTTAACCCACTCTACCCAGGAGCCCATCGACTCCTGCTCTATCTTTTTGGGTGATTTTTTTTTTAACTGTTTCCCGCCAAAATTTTGTGGAGTGTTCAGGTTTTTACGTTGTAACACTTGACTAATCAACCGAGCTTAACACTATTGTGGTGTATTGTGTGATGTTGAAGAGGATATTCTGAAGCTAGCTATCCGTTATTAACAACTTCAGTTTGGGATCATAATTCATGTCAATATGTGAATGCTTTGGTTCAATGGAACTCAGAAATTTTAATTTAGATTTTTCTCTTACTACGGCTCATGCGATAAAAAGGCTCTAGTTTTATTTCTGGCTTTGAAATGCAAATCATCATTCGTTCTAAATGAGTAAATACAGTGAAAAGTAAGTTTATAATTCTCTAATTCACTTAGAAGCGTAATCGTATCTCCCCCTTACGGACTAATACTATATATACAGTAGCTGGAATAATTGAAAAGACATCAAAACAGAAGCTTTATGATATCTCCAGTTCAAGGACAAGGTTTCAGTCGTGCCGAACAAATTTATTGTTTTCGCATCCGCCGAGACCTCAAAAATTAAATATTCTAACGCACAATAACAAATCGAACTCCTCGCATTATTAGTCTTCGGAAGCAATGGCAGTAAACAAGAAAGTGTGTCAAAATTCTTCGCGCGCAACGCGTATTATTAAAAGGCATCATACAGTTAGAAAGTGCTAGATTTCTCTTCATGAAAGCCGAAAATGAAGGTTGCAATATTTGATTTATTTTTACTGTCAACAATTATATTTGCATATTCTTCTGTAAGAGCAATTTCTGTCTTTGTGTAGAAAAACGCCGGCGCGCCGGTGCGGTGATAAGGTTGCCTCGCAAGTCTCGATCACAGAGCTACGCTTTAGCTTTACTTGGAAATGTAACTACATGTGACGTCACCATTCGAATCCAAACAACGACGATATAAACAGGTGATCAGAGATGTAATGGTAAACATGAGTATTTCGCTCGTTGTAACCGGGAAAAATACAGAAAATATAATTAAGTGGTTCCCCAAACTCACGATGAGCGACTATTTTTCCGTGCTTTGTGTAATCTGGGAGGCATTTCGCAACTCGAACACCAACCGGCTTCCTTTATAAAATTATCCTTGGATGTGGTTGCAGTTTCCGTGCGGTGTTAATAAAAGTATATTCGTGATTTTTCAAGATAAATCTTCTTCAACTCAAAAGCGTTCGTGGTATATTTGTGACAAGAGGAGATTTAGCTGTCTTACCTTTCATCTTCCATCTTTTCATATTCCATTCTCGCCAGTTATTGCTTCGCGAAAGACCTGGCAAACACTCAGCTCTCCGTCTCATGTCAGAATCTTCTACCCGCCATATTCTCACGGTCGCTGTCTCTCACAGGAACGGTTAAAACCAGCGCCACTGAGCATGCTCTGTAAGGCCACGTTTGCCTCCATTTATGGGTTTAAATACCAGCTGTTTATGGGTTTTCCCAATAATGTGAAAGTTGTGAATAAAACACAAGAGAGGACAAACAGAAGTCTCATAAAGAAACTGGCTTAATTACATTTGAGACAAATTTGATAAGTGACTTGGGGCGCTGCAAACCTAAGTGTTTGGTTCATTGTAACATAGAGTATTATATACTAAATGAATTCCGATGAAAATAAAAATAATTGTCAAATGAAACAATGAAAACGCAAGCCTTAAAATACAGAATCATTTGATTACAATAGATTACGTACTCTCAAAAGCGATAACTTGGCTGCGTCGAAGAAAACGAATTCAATCAATAGTATTTGTCCATGTTTTGAACCGCAAAATAATTATAATGAAACAAAATTCAACAATTCTATGTTGCTTTATTGCAATTCACGTGGTCAGTATATCTTCCGGTTGCCTGTTTCACCATCTACAACTAAATTTGTGATTACATTTTGAAAAACAACTATTTCTGAAATTATTTCATTGAAAATAATATGAATTACATTTGATTTTTCTGGACCTATCATTTCAAAAAGAATTATTTGCAAAACCTCTCTCAATCTTTTATATATTGATGCGCAAAAATACCGAAAATGTAATGGTGGAAAGTCTGTGAGGCATTCAGACTAGTTGCTTGAACTAGTCTGGTCTTCTTGGATGACAAATTTATTTATTTATTATTTTGCGGTCGACGCAAACGTAAGTGTCTTACGTACACAAGTGTGGTGTCTCCTTCAATTTGCGCAGCATTCGACGCAATATAGTTTTTTTTTTCACACGAGTTGTATTGTAAAATTTTCCTAGTTATCTATTTGCCTATTTCGAGACATTTTAAGCTATATATTTTGCTTGGGTGTCCGACAAAATAGTCTAGAATTGTCTGGAGCCATTTGTCATATCGAACTGAGTGAAGGTTGCCATATTTGTACAGGTCCTTGATTAAGTATCGGAAATGACAGTCAATTATATCTGATGCGGTGTGATACACTCAGTGCATATGGTGTGTTTGGTTTTTCACTCCGCCCTTTAACAGAGCTTAGTTTCACCCGATTTTCCGAGCAGAATTTTTCAGGATTTCAATTCAGTATGAAAGTGAAAATAAAACCAAAAACGCGCAGAACCGCAAAAGCTTTAAACTTCTTGTCATGTAAAATTATTTTGCTCTGCAACTCTGATTATCTACTGTCGGTCACCATGTACGGCAGACTGATCCTTGCGGTTAAGAGGAAATAAAAAATAAAAATTTACATGTAAAAACCTGTGTCGAACACAATCAGGGAGAACCCGGAGACGACCCGGGTCCCGCAAACTTGAGAGTCCGTGATCGGTAGTCAGCGGTTGCCATTAGTTTCCAAGCTTTTCCGAGCTGGCCTATATAGCAACGCCTGGCCAATCTTCAAGCTTTTCCGCCATGATGAACGGGGTTCATTGTAACTTCTTTTTACTCATTTAGTTTAAGTCTGAGACCCTTAGTGGTCGATGAAGAGCAAGAACTTCGTTCTGATACTTTATCCGTTTGTAACGTGTTCTTTGTAGTAGTTAGTTTCTTCGTGGGCAGATGCTTTCTTCGATGTTTTCCTTATCCGATCAAACGTTAT
>OMLO01003921.1_pt1 | contig 12340 bp, 9 predicted proteins | sample 1674811 | NCBI WGS metagenome assembly OMLO01 (sample SAMN06265003, study PRJEB25207) | coral metagenome | isolation source: Coral host | place: Mexico:La Bocana,Puerto Morelos, Mexico | collected 2008-11-13
CTGATAGGGTTTTTCTTCATTAAATCTGCCTGATGAGTGCGTAAGCACGAAACTCAGAGTTGCAGTGAATCATGTGTCATCGATAAAGTGTGAGGTCAAGATGACTGGATATTGGCTAAGTTGTTTTTTTGCGTGTACAAATAGAGAAAGCGGACGGCTGCATGAGGGCATGCGTGTAGATAGATCCACAAATTAACGAAAGTGTCACAAAATGGGACGGTGGGATTCCGATTATAACCTTTTTTGAAAGCCGCAAAGTTTTTTTAAATCACCAAAATTTGTCCTCCGCTCTGAATTCTGATAATAACTCAACTTGAACTAAAAAATAGGATTAACAATCTTACAGTAGTGATAAGAGAATGAAGATGGTGAATTTTGAGCTCGATAATGAAATGTGAAAGATGAATTAATCAACATGACACGAGCGTGGGACAAACAAATATCTGAGTCCCAGACCTCCCGCCATGTGTTCGGGAGGTCATGGGTTTGATTCCTGTCGGGGACTCAGATATTTCTTTGTCCCACGCTTGTTTCATGTTGATTAATTCATCTTTCATGTCTTGCAGTAGTCGAGAAAAATTTGTAAGCGCTACATATTTGTTTGACTATTTCTGTCGAATTTTTGGGTGTACACTGCATGGTATAGTGTAGATAGTTACTAACCCTTCATTTCAGATAACTGGTTCAAGTCCATGTTGGAACTCTTTTTCTTTTTCCTTTTTCAGAACACGATTGTTGAATGTTACAAACCTCTTTCAAAATTTAGAGAGCAGGCAAACTGTTTTTGCTTCACTAGCAACTTCTCTGACTGACTACAGATCAGGGGTGTAAATCAGCATTGAATGAATACTTTTGCCATGTTAAAATGTGATCAACATAAAGCTCGAGTTTTCTAAAGGAAGCAAGTTTACTACAATATCCATGAACGGTTTTTATGGTTCCTGTCCGAACCATAGTTCTGAAGATATTTTTGAAAATTTAAAACTTTCTCATCACAACGTGACAACAAAAAAAGGTCCTAGAGCACACAAAAATATCTATTCAACAATAAAAGGAATACCAGCAGCCTAATAAGTCAGATAGAGCTTGAACTGATTTCAGTAATCGCACAAGATCCAGTATTTCCGTTATGGAACTACAATTGAGTTACTATTAAGCAGCCACCCTCGGGAAATGGGACTGCTTAAGGACGTTCGCGCGAAAATTTTCTACTCAACAGATTTTTTTTGAACTTCTACTGCGGACAGATAATGATATACTTGTTTCAGAAATGAAATAAAAATTGGGGGTTACCAGCTTTGTTTCAGAGATAAGGCGTGTGGAAAACGAGTCATATTTTAATAAATTGGTGCGCGTAATTCAGCATGGCCTCCAGGGTTTTAAGGTTAAAATATCAAAGATAAGTCAATAGAGGCAAACTATCCTAATATTATTTTGTATAAGTGAATCTGTGACGTGAATAACTTCAAATATTGCCATCATTTTCACAAACCTTAACCATTAAAGAGGCATTTGAAACTGCCGCACAGCTAAACAGAAATCAAATGAACGGAATTCAGTGGAGCGTTTAGCAAAAAATTCTAACTTCTACTCGATAGATTTTTTTTATTTTTTCGCAAAATGTAGAAAATCGGTAGAAAAAATGAACCATTGAAAATAAAATAGGGGTCACCGAACGTCCAAGATCGTGTCATAGCAAGTTATAGCAATGGCCACTTGCCCTATTATTGTTCACTTTACTACTTAGCGCTCGCGCTCGATGCATGACGTGGCGTGTGAATTTCGTTCGCGCGAACGTCCTTAAGCAGCCACCCACGGGTAATGGGACTGCTTTAAGTTGGCTCGAACCCATTTTCCAGCACTTTCAACGACGTAGATTTTGAAGGATCATTATAACAGCTGTATATTGATTGATGCCAAACTCATGGTATCAAAAATCTGCCCAGACATTGCTAAGTATGTTGCAGTCAATTTTGTAGCCTGCGAACGCAGACGTATTTCCGGCTTCGCAGGCTATCAATTTTGTGGCACAATACGTTATCATAGCAACAATATGACCTGCTAAAAACACCCTTGAATTTGGCTTTAAGTTCTCATGACTCAATAACGAGCTCGGTGACCCCCATTTTTTTATTATGGAATTGTGATAACCAGGATGCAACTTTAAAGTTTTTGAAATTTGACATGCTTTACACTGAGGTTAGTGTACTTAAAATATTTTTTACCATTGAGTTATTGTTTAAAGTGAACATTGAATCAACTCAAGACAATTACGATAAACGCGTGTTTGATCAGCCGCTACCTCCTGTTTTGGACTCTTATCTGTAACAACCCTTTTCCAAAACAAAGCCAAACTACATGGATGACCAAAGGTGGAAGTGACCCCTTAATAGCAGTGGCCTGTTAAAAGGGATTTTATTTACAGTATTTTACTAATAATTATTATGGAACTTTGATAACTGGCTGCTTTATGAATGAGGTGTGGCCAGGTTCGACTGCGGTTTGTTCATGGCCATTTACAGCCTCCTAAAAGGTAAACATGTTGGTTTTGTGACATCAAGTCAAGTATTCTTCATGAGCCAATGGTTTCTAATCCCTACTCCAGAAACACTCAATGTCAACAGATTTAGAGGTCAAAAGTTCCTTCTCCACTACTGGCCCACCTCTCTCCTCTCTATACTGAAACAATTGGGAAAGCAATTACAAATGCAAACCCTTCTTTAAGCTAACGATAAAACCTGATGCATTAGTTCTTGTGATCAAATGTTACTTCTTCTGGGATGCTAATCTGTTGTATTATTTGTATATCTTGACCAAGAACACAACATGCACAAAAAAACAGCCAGGGCTTGAAGGCAGACTCGCCAATCAAAAGGCTTACTGGGGTGGGGTGGGACATTTTTTGGGGGGTCAGCTGATTTGTTTTTGTCACTTTGTTAAAATACACCAGAATCCACTTTTTGGGTTAAGCATTACAAAGAACTACCAATATGTACTGGTACTCTTTTATTGGTGAGTGGCTGACCAAGAGCCATATACCCCATTGTTTCTTTGGTCAACCCCACAAAAGGTATGAACAGCATCCTTGTCAGTGACAAAAGTGCCAACGCACCCCTCCCATAGATTTATCAGTCACAATCATGACTACTTACTTCTTGAATGACTGGAACTTTGGAGACGATGATGGTGATGATTCATGTTAACTCCTTGGCCACACTCCCTAATGAAGAAGTCCCATAGTCCCTAATGAAGAATTGAAATTGGCTACATTACTAGAGAGAAAATAAGAAATTAAAACAAGCTACTTGAAATTATTTTCTCAACATGGATTTGATGCAGTAGATGTTCTCTGATTTGCACCAACACCTGGTATGTGACTAACCACTAGTAGTAGTATGTTTTTCTAGTGACTGGGAGTACTTGTATTTCTACTCCACAATGGATGAAATGCTACATGAAGTCCATCTCAGAAATACCCCTATTTAAATTTTCTGTTACCTTGACACTTGGGTGGAGAGAGAGACAGTAGAAAAAAAAATTTTTTTTGAATGAAACACATTTATTTAGAGTACATGTTGAAATAAATTTGCCCCAAAACACAATGATTTAGCTTCATACATTTCTTTACATTTTTGGGTCTTAGAGACCTCCCCCCTCCTCATCCAAATTCCAGTCCCTTCCGTGGTGGGAGTATGGATATTTTCTATAAATGCTCATTGCAAGGATCTCAAAAGATCTGGGGCATTCTTGGCCTGCACTGTCATGCAATAAAAAAGTCAAAAACCATTTGGTAGATGAGGTTAAGAAATTGTAATGTCATGGGAGATTAATAAAGAAGTCACTTCTCCAAGTTTGAAGTCTGTGCGTTTTTCTTAACTTCAGATATTCATCGAAATATTTTGCGCAGATTTATAGAGCCCAGTAGGGAGCAGCCATATTGGTGTACCTTTGTGGTACACCAACATGCTGGCCGCAAAATAGTGTAATCATCTTTAACCTACTTTTGCTATCTAGATGAATGATTGTCTGTACTGAAGAAACAGGCATTAACATACACACTGTTCCTAATACTTTAACTTCTAAAATGGCTAAATATCACGAGATAAGAATTTTTTCCTCAGCTTTTTGTCATGCACCGTAATAACTCTGAAATTTAAACTGCGTTGGTTTCCAGAGGAAGCAGGCTACTCACCTGAAAAGGGGTACACAGATATAAATTTACCCCCTCTCATGTCTAATGAGGAAAAAACACATTAGCGGCCCTTTAATTTTGGATTTAAAAAAATGATGACATAACATGCAAGCCAAGAATAATCAAACATCACTTCAATTACTTGTAGTGTGGGGCCTGAGCCCTAATGACTCGCCGCGCTTGCGCCGTGTGTGTGTCTGTGTGAACGAAGCATGTGTGCTTCAGTGTTGCGTTGTGAATGCAAACAGTTTTCCTTTTCGTTCACATTACATTTGGTGGCAGCGGTGGGATTTTTTTGTGTGAAAGGAAAGACTATGGAAGAAACTGCCAAAGCGTTGGAGGCGAAACTAGCCCAAATGGAAGCGAAACTTGCCATGAAAAGTGAGAGTTCAGCATCTGCTTCGGCCAGCTGGTCCAGCTCAGCCAGCTCGCCCGAAGTACACAGTGCACTTCGAATCAAGCCTCAAGCCTGAAAGTTTCTCAGCTGGTCCGGGGGGAAATTGGCTGGCTTGGCTGAGGAAATTAAAAGTATTGCAGCACTTAACAAATGGAATCAGGAATGTCAGATATTACCAGCGTATTTGAAGGGTCTTGCCGAACGAACGTATTACAGTTTACCGACAGGTCAAAGTAGCACGTGGGTGACAGTGAATCTTGTCAAGTGCATATTATTTTGTACCTTATAGGCCAAGTTGAGACAAGCCAACAAGGATTTGCACAAGTTGAGATGTGATATTTCTCATCTCGTGGAGCCAGCTTACCCTGATGCCCCCCTGGAAATTTTAAATCGTACCGCCAGAGATTTTTTTGTGGGTGCACTTACGCCAATAAGCTTGCGTGAAAAAGTTTTGGACCTGGGCCCCAATTCCTTGGATTCTTGAGGCCTTGGCTGCTGCACAGTGCTATGAATCTAATCAGAAAGTCCTGGAAAAAGGAAGTGCCCGAGTGCTTACCACAAGCTCAGGAGAAGAAGAAGGTGCCTCTTCACCCAGTTACAGCACCTTTCAGACAAGTTTTGGTCCTGGTTCTCAAGACTATTCCCAATCAACTGTGAGTCAGTACCTGAGGAGGATAAATGCCGGCATTACGAAGTACTGGCCACCCATGCTAACTGTGGCTCGAGAGGACCGATAGATTTAGGTACTGCAAAGGGAGTGCAGTACACTATTGACACAGGTTCCGCACAACCAATCCAGGTGCCATCCCCTAGAGTCCCTTTTCACAAGAGAGAAGAAATACGTTGACAAGTCGACAAGATGCTGGAGGCTGGGATAATAAAGCCTTCCGAATCCCCATGGTCCTCTCCAGTTGTGTTGGTAGCCAAGCCTGACGACAGCCAGCGTTTTTATGTGGATTACCGTGCTCTGAATTCCGTAAACAAACGCGACCTGTATCCGCTTCCTCGGTGTGACAATATATTGGAGAGCTTGGCTGGAGTGCAGTGGTTCTCCCACCTTGATCTGCTAAGAGGGTACTGGCAAATAGGCATTCACGTGGAAGACCGTGAGAAAACAGCCTTTGCAACCCCGGATGGCCTTTACCAGTTCTGTCGATTGAGTTTTGGTCTTACAAATGCACCAGCTTGTTTCATGCGTGCTATGCACATTGTCCTCAAGGGTTTGTTCTGGTCAGACTGTCTAGTTTATCTAGATGACATCATAGTCTTTGGTCGAACACTAGAGGAACACAGGGAGAGGCTCGCACTTGTTCTGTCCCGCTTGGCAGAAGCTGGCTTGAAGATTAATCCTAAGAAATGCAAGCTGTTGTCTGATCGGGTGGTTGTGCTAGGTCACTTCGTGACCCGGGATGGTATATCTACTGACCCAGAGAAAATACGTGTAGTAAAGGAGTGGCCTCTACCTTCAGATCGCTGCCACTTGAAAGCATTCTTGGGCACAGCTGGATACTACTGACAGTTTGTGCCTAACTATGCCCAGGTTGCGTGCCTGCTGTACAGAGCAGAACAGAAGGGAGATAATTTCACGTGGTCAGCCGAATGCCAGGAAGCCGAATGCCAATACTTGCTTACCCACGATTGGACGTGCCGTTTATCCTGGACACCGATGCCTGTGACAGTGGGTTGGGGGTGGTGTTATCACAGTTTCAAGGTGGAAAAGAACATGTGATAGCCTTTGCTGCGCATGTAATAACAAAGGCAGAAAGGAATTACAGTACTAACCGGAAGGAACTTTTGGCCCTTGTGTGGGGCTCGGAACACTTTGAAACATATCTCTATGGGAGACGCTTTCTCGCCAGAACGGATCATAATGCCTTACAGTGGCTAAGGAACTTTAAGAATCCTAAGGGCCAGGTAGCTAGGTGGCTTGAACGGTTGAGTGACTTTGACTTTGTAGTGAAGCATCGCCCTGGTAGTTTGCATAACAATGCTGATGGTCTGTCCCGTCTCCCCTGGGCCGAGCAAGAAATGATGCGCCCTGAAGTGGGGAGCGATGTTGCGTGGGTCCAGTCTGTGAGCGTGGATCCCCTTTCTAACGAGAGCATTCAAGTGGCTCAGAGTCAAGATGAGGTCCTTTCTCAAGTCGTGAAGTGGCTTGAGGTCGGTGTCAGGCCTCCCCGGCGTGACGTTGAGGGAGGTGTATGCAAGCTACTGTCATACTGGTCACAGTATGGTCTTGTCCCGAAAGTGTTGTACGCCCTTCATGATGCTCCCTCTGCAGGCCACCTTGGTATGACGAAAACCATAGAGAGAGTACGGAAAAGATTCTTTTGGCATGGCTTGAGGGAGGATGTTGAAAACGATATCAAGAGTTGTGGACCATGTGCTGAACGGCCCCCCTAAAGTGCCCAAAGCTCCCTTGATCAGTGTCAAGTCAGGCCATCCTCTGCAGAGAGTAGCTATTGACATTGTTGGTCCTACACCAAGGTCTAGCTCGGGCCATGAGTGGTTGCTTGTGGTCTCAGACCACTTAACAAAATTCGCCCAAGCGTTCCCGGTGAGAAATACGTCAGCAGTCACGCTTGCGCTGTGTGTGTGTCAACGAAGCGTGTGTGCTTCGGTGTTGCGTTGTGAATGCAAAGAGTTTTCCTTATCGTTCACGATACACACTCATAGTCTTAAAATAACTGAGGAGAAAGTGCTGCCTTTGTAATTACATCCACAAATGGTTAGACTTTCAAGTCTTTTCGGATAAGGACTATAAACCGTAGGCCCCGTCTCACAACCCTTCACTGTTCACACAATCCTGTGGGACGTAAAAGAACCCACACACTTGTCGCAAAGAGAAGGGCATGTAGTTCCCGGTGTTGTGGTTAGGCCTTATTTCACTCATTTATGTGCTAGGTGAGATCGTAAATGGACGGATAGCGGCTGCCAGCGGCGCCAGAGGACCTACCTCAGTGACCGACTATCAACCGGCAACACAGGTGCCGTCTATCGATCGTTAGACGGCAGTTTGTAAGAGCGCGCGCGATTTAGCATGCACAAATGTATCAAACTTTATGAAATAAATTTTTGTTTTTGCTTGATAGATCGATCACTGAAGTATGCTAAAACAATTAGACGGCTCGCTCTCCGTTTCTATCGCCTTTGATAGTTGGCTCGGGGCTTCGCCCCTCGCCAACTATCAGCCGATAGAAACCTCGAGCTTGCCGTCTAATTGTTAATTAGTATCACCCAACTAGTGGACTAATGCAAATCCTGCATTTTGATTGGTTACGCTACTAGAGGACTATTAGTAATAGTCATCGAGTAGCGAAATTCTTTCATGTTATTCCCAAATAAATCTTTCTTCAACTTGCATTTGCTAACTTTATTATTGTGTTTTTTTCTGTCCAACTAGTTGGGTGAAACTAAAACAATTAGACTCCTCGCCCTCAAGGGCCACTGGTCTAATTGTTAAATATGTATCCTTGTTAATATCTGAAACAGCTCAGAAGATAATGTCATAAACCTTGTTGGAATGCCAAGTTGTTTTACCATTGCAATTACTTCGCCCATGAATTTTTGCCAGTATAGTGGTGTTCCTGGTGTTTGCCTCTGAAATAAATATCTTCGATCTTGACAAATTAGGTGCACTAAGATATTGGCTCTTAATTGAGAATTCGCTCGACATCATTTAGTGTGGACCTACAACGAACGGCGTGTGAGTTTGTATGTGAGATGAGCGTATAAAACATAAGTTTCCGCAAAACGATCTTCACAAAGCACAGCGTTCTGCAAATTATGTTGTTTACTAATGGCGAGCACATGATAACAAGCTGTCGCACTCTCATCCCCAGTTTCCACGGTCCAAGCAAGGAACGCCTGGGACCATAATATTGGCGACCAAAACGCTGGCATTTTATGACTCGGGATTTCTTACAGAAGCCCGAGTAAATAGCTGCATACGTCATTGAATATCTGAACATTTCATTTCATTAACGTTTTATTCAAACTTGTGATGATGCGAAGGGACGCTTTGAACGTGAAACCTTGTTTAACATTTTAATCAAACTTGTGACACTGATTCGAACCGCACGACGTTTTATTCAAAGTGGTGAAGATGCGAACCGACGCTTTGAACATGAAACCTCCTATAACTTTTTAATCAAACCTTTGAACTTTTTAATCAAACTTGTGAACATTCAAACCGACGCTTTGAACATGAAACCTCCTATAACTTTATAATCAAACTTGTGAACATTGTAACCGACGCTTAACTTTTTATTACAACTTGTGAAGATGCGAACAGAAAACCTCATGAAATCTTCGTCGTGTTTTATCTTTTACTTTTGCTGGCTCACGATCAGGGGTCAGCCCAACCAAGAGGAACATCGACAAGTAATACTGCTAAGAGAAAGACATTATCCTTTGTAGGCTCCCGTGAGGAACCAAAATGTCATCAGTGTAAATTTGCCGACTGGATCCGACTTGACCCGAATCTAATTTCGCGACACCGAGTAGAAAAATCCCTAAGGACGGACAACAAAGGCTTCATTGTCTTAAAAAAATCCTAACCATAACAATAGGCAAAGTTTGATAACTGCATAATAGTTACTTGGATCCTTTGTTCTGCTTCTCTCTTTTTTGCTTTCTTTCGTACTTTAGCCTGTTTACAATCTGCGCCAAGGTAAATTTCTGTAATAGGGGTCTTCCATCGATGTCTTCTTCCAAAGTAGAAGTTATCTTTGGCTTTGAAATAGGAGAGCCGTTAATCATACTTTGAAAGAGACGCAACAGAATTTGAACCTGCTCGCTAGTAAACAGACCTTGAGACTTCCAAGTAGTGTCGGTAGGAGCCATGATATCTGATGAGTGATTACTTTGTTGATCAGGTTCCTTTGCTTGAAACATTCTGTTAATGCGGTTGTCGATCGTTTCCTGTTCCTCTGGCAAATTTACCGTTTCTTGGCTGCAGCCCTCCAGTTTCGCGTTGAATCGCCACTCCGCCCGGACCTTGTCATACACTCGTTTTGGATTTTCCGTAGACAGTATTGGATCACCCTTAATTTTTCCTTCACGCCAGTAAACGTGATATTTTGTGCAGCAATCTCTTCGGCAAACAGTGTTTGAATAGCATTTATGGATTCTTCTTTCCAAGGTACACGTTCTGGCTTTCTGGGGTTCTGGCCTTCTTGAATTTTAGTGTCATCCTTGGTGGCTTCTGGAAGAGAGGTTTGTGTTGGCTGAAGGTTTTCGCTGCTTTCATCAGTGTTTCTCATGATTCCATGTAGTGTTTGAGATGCTTTCACTGAGCTTTTGCTCTTCTCAAAGACTCGGTAGTACTTCTGAGCGGTCTCCTCCCGGTGGGCCATGAGGTCGGCTAAGTTACTGCTGATCTCTTTGTGCCTTTCGTGACAACGTGAAACTGCACTTTTGCGATAAAGCGTGTGATGCACTCGACCGTCCACCCCCGCTTTCTTAAAGACAGATCCTAAAGCCTTTGTCATCTGGGATGATTCCATGGACTTTCCACACCACGACAGGAATACTGCCTGTTTGTCAAGACGATTCAGGTCTGGAAGCTGGGAGCGCATTTCCTGCATAAAAACAGAGATGTAGTTATACAGATGACTTGTTAGCACTATTTGTGCAGGACCATGGGTGTCCACGGTCTTGTGATGCAGTACACGCACAACGTGACGGTCGCCTTCGACTGTGGCCCTATCAAACTCTTTGACAGTCATATATGCTACAACACCAGCCCGGTTGGCATTGTCTATCATTATCTGTGCGATCAGATAATCCCTTACAAGGGTGTACATCTCTTGGGTTATCTGAATAGTATGGGCTCCACATAGTTTACCCAGGAGAACTATGGCTTCTCTTGCTGCCTGGCTTCTCTCAAACTCACGAATTTTCTCAGGAGTTATGAGGGCACTTCTGTCTTCCTCCATTTTTTCCCATCTGCGTCTGGTATTTTCTCGTTTGTACGATGATGACCATCTTTTTAGCTTCTCGCGCAGGCTGAGGACGTTCTCTTTGTCAAATGTGACTCCACCAGGTTGATCTGCCAACAAGAAAGAGCAATAATGTTGCAGGCTCATCAGGTAAGATTTGATTGTGGCGGCGTGGTATTTCTTTGCTGCATATTGCTGAAGAAAGGTATCCCTTATTTTCTTGCTGTCTACCAGCGAGGAAAGGAGTGTTCCTTCACCAACTACTGAAAGGACTTTGTTTACCTGGGAAACGTGCTGTTTTGCTGTTTTTCCGTCCTTCTTGCCCCCGTCAGGAGAGAGAAGCCAGTCGCGAAATGAACGTAAAGTTTTAGAAACGTCTTCACCTTGTGTTTCGGCTTTCTCGAAAGCTTCACTTCTCGAATCGTGGCTTCCTTCATTTATCTTTGCTTCGGAATTATCTGAATCAACTGAATTATCCTCTTCTGTCATCTCAATCCCTCCATCACTCTCATCTACCGACATTACACTTGACTCGTCACCATCTCGCTCTTGATCTCTTTGTCTCGCCTGTTTCATTCTTAGAAAGACATGAGGTTTGTCACGTGCAATTATCTTTGCCATTGAGAGAGCTTTGGTATACTTGGCATCAGTGCGCTGCATTTTATGAACTCTTTGAAGATGCTGAGGAAGTCTGTCCGTGGTGGTCATGCAGCCTTTGAGGGGACAAATTTTCTTCTTGCGGCAAGGTTTCCTTTGACATTTTCTTTCAGTAGTTTCCTTTTTGACTTTTCGATTTCCAGCCATAGCCTTTTCTTCATCCGAAAACTGATACTTCTTGCGCAAACCCAATCTTGATACTGCCGTCCTAGCATGTACTTCATTCCACTTGTGGACATTTCTGAGGTGTCTAGGAAGATGAACAACCTTGCTATCACAGGATGGAACAGGGCATTCTCTTTTTTGTCGTCCTCCACTGTCGTTGTCATCATTGCTTTCCTGGCCTTCTTCATCATTCTCGTCATCCTCACTTTCGCCGCCACAGCTGCTCTCGTCACCCTGGTATGTTTCATCGTCGTCGTCAACTTCCTTAACTTCTCTTTCATTCATGTTACTTGTTTCAGCATGCGAATAGAGAGATGCTTGATAACACGTCCACTTGTTCCGTAGGGAAAATGTTCTTTCCCTGCACTGAAGGAAAAAACGGAGAGTGTTCAGTCAGTATCTAACTAGTACAATAATTGTCAATTGTACCTCCCATGTACATAACGAAGTACGCAGACATTAGGACATTTGCGGACATGAACAAGTGGTGTATGTTAGTAGCAATTTTATCTGATGAGTGCTGCATACAAGCTGAGTAGTACGAAAAAAAAAATGAAGCCTTGGATCCTACTGGATCATAGCTGCGGAAGCTTATCCCCGGTTTCTGTAGCATGAAGCGTCTAGGAGTATTTCTACTCCCTCTGGACGGGATGCTAGTCCATCGCAGGTCATTCCCCCGCAATTTGTTAGGTTTCCCCAACAAGTTGCCGGTACCCATTTATACTCCTGGGTGGAGAGAGGCACTGTGAGAGTTAGGTGTCTTGCCCAAGAAAACAACACAGTGTCCCCGGCCAGGGCTTGAACACGGACCGCTCGCTCCGGGGACGAGCGCACTAACCATGAGGGCACCGCGCCACCCAGGTGTAGAACGATGTACTCTACTGTACGGCCCACTAAATTCAAAAGTTTGTTTTAGCCATCTCTTTGAACCCAGAGATATAATAATAACTATCTTATTAACCACGCTTTCTCGTTCCGTACTGTAAG
>OMLO01003923.1_pt1 | contig 12340 bp, 8 predicted proteins | sample 1674811 | NCBI WGS metagenome assembly OMLO01 (sample SAMN06265003, study PRJEB25207) | coral metagenome | isolation source: Coral host | place: Mexico:La Bocana,Puerto Morelos, Mexico | collected 2008-11-13
ACTGGGAGAGTGTGCTTTTCTTCCCCCCCAAAAAAGTAAGGGGAAAATGATACACAAAGCTTTGAACATTTGGGCATGAACATTTGAACAAAAGGGTACCGGGTAATGCCAATTGACATTCTGTAGTTTCATTGTCATCATGTTAAGCCGCTTTTTTAAAGGGAGAAAACCGGTGGGTTCAACAACTACAACATCGGGCACATCTGCCGCAGAAAGTGTAGGGCCAGAAGTCTCAAGCTTGTCTGGTTGGTGGTTTCAACCCATCTGAGCAAAAAAAAATGTCAAACAAGATCCTCTTCCCTAAATTTCAGGGTTAACCCTGAACAAATCTGTCATACAGTCTAGCACCTAGTTGGTGATTGTAAATGAAAAACAGTCCACTTCCAACTACATCACCACATGGTGACCCCGACGACACACCTCCAAACTGCACAAATCTCCCTGCCACAGAATGAGTTTGGAATTCACCGCCGGGTCCACCGAAAAGGGACCTCGGTGTTAGTTCGGGGTTGCGCCCTCCCATCAGTTATACAAACCAACCAAGGTTTGAAGATATCTTTTCCTGAATAATCAATTTTGATCACAATTTCTGCATTTCTGCTTTTTTTTTGTTTTTGTTCCCAAGGGTGTTGATTATTGGGGGGAGCCACGTCCCCTACAAAACAGGTCATGGGTTTGGCCCCCTTTTAAAGCAGAACCCTGGAAACCCGGGAAATTAGACCCCTAGGAGCACTAGGGAAAGATTTATGAGGCACAAATTTAAGCCAACGTTCGAAGCCATGTTACTTTCACACATGCATACGAAAAGAGATGCAATCTGAAAGAATCCTACAAGTAAATCCTTTGAAGAAGTCCAATTCTCCATGGAAAATGTAATTGTTGGATTTCCCACATGCTAAGTATTAAAACATCCTGCATGTCCGGTAACCATTGGTAAGCCTTATGTAGATTCCTTGGAAAATCAGCCAAATGCAAGCTGAACTATGGTGCTAGTATACATATATATAGATACCATACAATGGATGTCATGGGCTCTCTTTCCACGCATATCTAGACGATTCCATCTCCTCAAATCTCCCGAAGGGTGAGGTTTTTCCAGCATGAGACGATGAGAGCTGCTAGTGCTGCTTCCCCAAGTGCCCCAAGGCGTCAATGCTGCCAAAGGCATCGGTAGAGGTGGTGGTATTGGTGTGATATCTGGCATGACCTCGTCATCCTCACCTTCCATGATGGGCAGAAGCTGTGTTGATGATTCCAAGCCGTGAAACGCACCACCTGTTGGTATGCGCTGATGCAGTTGCCTTTTAGGTAAAGTAGATGTTAACAACTTCCTATCGGAACATACGGCCTTAAAATAGCCACAAACCTGTGACGAGGATTTGTGTGCAAAATGTAGGGCCAATATCATCAGGTCAACAGTACCCTTTGGTAAACTACCATTCCAACACAAAAATCCATCTTCTAAATACTGCTTCCCGTGTTTACATTACAGTTCAGTTACATTTACCCCACCATTCCAATTGTGAAATCCCAGGGGTCTAACAACCAGAAAAGGTGAAGAGCCCCGTAGAGGTTTTCGCTGTCGCATGCCAAATCAAGCTCAAGCGCTAGTGATCCAAAGGACGGCGTGAAACACGGTATGCACAAGGATCCAAGGACATGCAATGCCATTTCACAGCACCATGTATTTTATGTGGCCTTGGAATCCTTGGTGCTATGGAAAAAGCTAACGAGCCTGCGAGCGCGGGAATCCAGAACCGCTGTCATGTTTGACAAGTCCTTCAGGGTCTGGTTCTCCTCCAACACACGCCACGTAGGTAAAGAGCCAGTGTTGAATTCACCTAAGGTGGTTCTCAACGGAAAACTGGCCAAACTAAACCTAGGCTGCGGGCTCCGAAAACTCTTCGCTCCATGCGCCACGTGCACTCCCACCGTGTCCACCATATGCCATCCAGGGGATTCACCAAGGTGTCGAGCATGTTCGAGTAGTCCACCGTGCCTTGCTTCCAGTGGTTCACCAGGTAGTACCGAAACTTCATCACCAGGCTTCCTCTTCTTCTGGTTCTGCTTCGTGAACTCCTGCGTGTACTCGATCGACCATTCGCCTTTCTGTAGGATCTGCCTGAGGTGCGAGGTATCCATCAGCTTGGTGCCAGCGTCGACGAAGTTGTTGGCCGTAGCAGTCCACCGCATCATAGTGTTCGGCCTCTTCAGCTGTTGCCGAATACTTGCCACTGTAAAAGCGAGGGACTTCTGCGCGCCAAAACCAACATCCTGCGTCACCCTGTCGAACGTGTCCTTCGCGTCCGTAACACCAACCAAGGGAACTTTGCAAACCTCAAGCCAAGCTGTCTTCAGGCTCACGTTCACACCAAGAGCTTCTGCCAACATACCGCGACAAAGCTCTGCCACATCAAGTCCTTCCTCTGCCGCCAACGTCTCCGAGGCATAGCTGCTTCTGCAAACTCGAGCAATCCTGTGCGACCTGTAGTCCAACAAGTTGAAGCGACCAGCCTTCCCAGACACCAAAGTAGGATCACCAAGAAGAATTGCATAAGCCGCTTGCGAGTGCACACGCATGCCTGGATCGGCGTCGATTCGGCCGTCAGAGGTCACATTACCAAGGGCTGCATCAGTTACAGAAACTATCCCACCACTCCTATAGTCAACCTGTCGGAATCGAAGTTCATAGTTGGTATCCTTCTTGCAATCCAACACCACTTTATTGGCTCTCAACATGGTTCCTATAGTGGGGGTTTCACTCTGTAAACTTGAAACCGCAAAGGCAATGTCAAACCGTAGCTGTGCCACTAGCCACTGCAAACTCCCCAGAATACCCTTTAGCTTCTTGACTTCAAAAGGAGTCAGGGGGCTTCCCAAGTTCTTCCTACGGTCTCTTGATATCACAACTGGACTCAATTGGGTGTGATACGGCACCATTGAAACAACTATCTCTCCAGTATCAGCATCACGTCTGATTCGCTTTCCGCACCATTGGAAATCATTTTCATCAATTGTGCCAAAACCTAACTTCTCTCCAAGACGGTATAGGGATGCCCTTGCATCTGCATCTCCAAGGAACAAAAGATCATCAACATGACCAACAATTCCTCCCTTCAGCTTTTGGGGGTTTGAGGGATCTCTGAACCACCAAAGTGCACCGTCAATAAAGGAGATATCCCATCCTTCCTCTTTGAGTTCACGTGCTAACCTCAAATACCATTCACGTGGGGCATCTGCTAACCCGAACACACCTTTCAAGACACGAACCAAGATTCCAGCTCCGATGGGCAATTGGGGACCCCGTTTCTCATCTGGGCTGCACAACCACAACTCTCTGCTAACATAGGGGTCACCCTTCAAGAAAGCTGCCCGAACATCGGCCCCTAGAAGGAACCAATCGGAGTGCCAACCCCCAACCGCCAGTAAGAGATACTGAGCTAGCCTTGACCCTGTGGGTGAGTCCCTCCTTAACTCTCCTTTTAGGTTTTCGACATCTTCATATCCAGGGACTATGAGTCGGGCGTTGGGTTTTTCTGGCAAAGGATTCGTGGGAGTTCTTAAGGCTTTGTTCTTATCTGTTAGTACCCAACGAGGCTTGAGAATCCGCTCTAACTCGCTGCGTTTTTCAAGCTCTTGACGGACAGCACGTGACTCCGCCAGGGTGAGAACTTCCACTGCCGCATTCTCCAGCCACTTGGACCATTGGTCATTGGCCGCCATCTGGTAGTTGTCCTTGCGGTCTTGGGAAAGGCTTGACCATTGGATCTCCTTGTGAGCACTGGCCAAATTGGCCTCATTCACCACAACTTCACCTCCTGGGGGCAGCATGCAACCATGCTCCTGCATAGCCATATAGCGATATCGTCCAGGCCAGGACCAACGACCATCCCAGGTACCATGATCTCCCAAGTTCAGGTCGCCGTTCGCAATGTCCTCTCTAGCCTGATTCACGGCCTTCACCAAAGGATGATGCTGGGAATCCTCCGCCAGCAACACCTCCACAGTCTTTGCGTCCAGCACCAAGGGTTCCATGGCTCGCCTCTTTTCGCGACCCGAAGCTGCTCCTTCTGATACTGCTCGACGGACTTGTGTAGTAGACCTCGACATTGATCGGCTTCTGTCTGCTGCTCCACCAGTCGGGGTAGGTGTAGTTGGCAATCCACCTGTTGTTGCAACTGGTACTCCTTCTCCACTCGGTGCAGATTGATCCACACCACTCAGACCCTCTTGATGAGGCACTTCGGCTGGAGTCTGTGAAGGTTCAACTACTGACTGCTGCCTCGAAATTGGTGCCACAGAGCTCCTCCGTGACACAGGCACTGATTGCGTAGTTGAAGGGGGTAGAGAAGGTCCACCACCAGCTGGGTAAGGGTACGGATAAGGCATCGTCCTCAAACCATTTGAAGTCGGCTTCAAAGTTCCACTGCTGGTTGACATAGTACCGCGGGTAGCCTCGACCATCTCATCAAACTCTCCTGCAGGTGTAGGTGTAGGCTCCTCCTCCACAGTGAAGAGTCGTTCGATCTCTGAGTCTACCTCATCGTCACCTCCCGGATCCTCCGCGGGAGGTGGCTCTCTTCGGGACGGTGTTGTCCCTTTCACAACATCTTCAAGGATAGCCTCCCACTCATCATGGGCTAACCTCTCCAAGGTGGACGCATGTCTGATGTGCTCAATCGCCACCTTCGTACAGTTGCCTCTGTACGCCACATAGACTGCAATCGGCAGTCCTCCACTGTTCATCTCCTGCGAAAGAACCAAGGCAGGGCCGTGCCACCTTTTCAGCAATAGCTTCCGCCTCATATTGGTTCGCCTTCCAGGAGTCATAGGTGCGGTTTTGTCCTTTCCTTGATGCTCTGGCTTCTGCTCTCTCCAGAAGTACACCAAGTCTCCGGTCTGATACTCCCGGGCCAGAACAGGCTTCCTTGCCCGTGCTAATTCGGCTCTTCGAAGTGACCGACTGTATTTCAGTCTCACCATGCTCACTCTCGCCATCTCCTTCATAGCGATCTGGCGCTCCATCGACGGGGAATTCTCAATCAAGCTGTGAGCTGCTAGTCTGTCTCGCAGCCCGCTTGGTATCACCATACCAGCAAGACGTGGTTGTTTGCCCAACACAAACTGCTGGGGTGAATATCCTGATTCACCAATGTCACCATTCACCGCCTCCAACGCTGCACTGAGTACCATGGACATGTCAGCTCGTCCATGTGGTGTGAATTGCACACTCAAGGCCCGACAAATGGTCTTCAAGGCCTGTCCTCCTCGTTCAGCTATTCCGTTGGCCCATGGGGCCTCAACAGCCACGTGGTGTAACGTGATGTCGTGGAAATCACATGCGGCCTGAAACTTCTCGGCAATAAACTCCGGGCCACTATCCACCACCAGCGTCTTCGGAGTTCCCAGGATGCTGATCCATCCTTCATTCAGGAACTTCACCACTGCATCGGCTGATTTAGCCTCCAAGACCCTTGCAACCTGAAATTGGCTAGCCGCATCCACGGCATGAACCACCCAGAACTTCTCCTCCACGGCATCCTTGAAGTGGAAGAGGTCCATGTGAACCTGATCGCCAAAATGGCGTGCTTGCGGTAGGCTCGCAGGACGATGTGCCTTCGGTCTTTGATTCTCATGGCACACCTCACAACGAAGTTCTCGAGCAGCACGCACCACTTCTGGTGCTGCACCAGCCATAATCAGAGCTCTTGCAAGTCGTTTCGGATCACGATGACCGGTGTTGCAATGCAGCCTCATAACTGCCATCCTCTGTTCCCTCGATGGTTTCTGCGCTCCTCTTGCCTCTTCGATGGTGTCATCCTCATCCAAATCATCACGAGGTGCTCCACGTTGATCGTCACCGCGTGCTCGTCCAGGTCGTAGTGGAGGGTTGCCACCATCACCGGGAGCTCGGACATGGGGATCACCTCTAGGGTTTTCCGGATCCTCATCTCCACTTTCCTCATCACCTTCTGCTTCATCATCACTACCATCTTCTTCTTCATCTTCTTCTCCTTCAGCAACATTGGCCTCATTGCGAAGCTGTCCAAGCCTCGCTTCCTCCTGAAGCCCATCCACAATAGCCTTAGCCAAGGCCTTGGGATAATGTCCTGCTTTGGACGTCACTTCATGTCCTCCCAGGACATACTCATGGTCATGGTCCTTCTGGCACATCTTGTCCGTCAATCGATTGATCACCTCAATGGACGAAGTCAAAATCATTGTCCGCTTCTGGTGAAATCTCCCCCACGGTCCACGGAGTCCAAACCTGCATTGATCAAAGACCACCTCATTAACTCGTGGATCCATCCTCAAGTTGCGCAACTCACGGCATAGATGCCAAGCTGCACTCCTCGACGGGTTCTCGATGACAAAGTGCCGGCCTCTTGCCATCTGCAAAAGAGCCATACGGACCACATGTCGGATCAAAACCCGATCCCGTAGTCGCCTCCTTTTCAACCGATTTGCATAGGCACCACCCTTCATCTTGCTCAAGGTGAGGTTCTGCAAAGGCGACCACACCGTACATGGAAAAGCCAAGATGATACCAAAGGGCTGTTCAATGCAAACAGTCCTGATAGCCTCCTCACGATCTTCGGCCTTGTAGAAGTCATACTCCGGCAGGGTCATAGTTGTACCCACTCGATGTCCTCGTCGAGCTGCTGCACGGGACACAGGCTCCGTGTCAGTGAAGTGCTCACTGACCAAGGGCTGCTCATCCACGGCCTCATTGTGATAGACCCTCACAAAGTACATGGCCTCATCCGCAAACTCGGAACATCTCCAAGGTAGCATCCGTTGGCTCCACGGAACACCTTGTTCCAGCACTGTCCAATGTCCTTGAGGATTGCAATGGAAAGTTGATACCGGGATATTAACACCACCCTTGGGGACAGGACTGTCCGGCATGAAGCGAATCCTCGTGTAGACCGCCAACTCGTCACCATTCGAAAGCACGTAGTGACCCTTGTTCTTGGCATTGGCCTTCACCTCCGGGGGGAACTTGTTGAAGTCCCATTGTCCATATCCAGATTCGCTCATAACCTCCAGCATAGTCTCGCCAATCCAAGTGTACCGTGGTCTTGGTCTCCTCTCGGCATCAGACAGGAAGTTGTCTTCAAAGGCTTCATCCCTTTCATTGATCTGTCCATTCTTCCCACGAATCCTTGTGATCCTCCTGCCAGTGTAGTTCTCCTCTTCAGACGGGCCTCCTCTGCACTCATCTCGGGGATCAAACAGCCTCTTGCGCCACTGGTCATGCTTCCGGACAACCCAATCCTTCATGTCACCACGTTGACCGGCCAGCCATCGATCAATGCTCTTGTCATTGGTCCGGCTCTCATCACGACGCAGGTAGTTCACATTCGCCTTCATCATCTTCCTCTTCTTGACGCTGACCTCATCCTCTACCAGATGAATCTCAGTCACCAAGATCTGCGGATTCAGGATCTCCTGCACGTGCTCTTCCTCAACCTCGGCCATCAGGATGTCATTTGCATGTTGTGAGCGCACGGTGAGGGCTCTCTCCAAACGAAGAGCCTTCTTAGCTGCTTGCGAGATGATCTGCCTCATCCCTGGCTTCAACCGACTGTAGATCTTGGAGTTCCCGACGGATCCAATGAGCTTGGCCAGCTCACTTACAGGTTCTCGTCGTCCAGGTTGAAGTACTCCGGCTCCTCCGGCGGGATCTGCTCCAAGGCCTCCATCTGGTGGCCGTCCATCTCCATCATCAGGCTTTCCAACTCCATCTTCTCGTCCAAGGCTGCGGTCTCGGACGTCAGGATGGAGAGCATCTGGTCGGCGTTCACGTCGAAGTAGTTCATCTCCGCCTGAAGCGCTGCCGGCAGATCTGGAAGATCTTGACGGGGAAAGTCCTCCCTCCTTGCTGCCAATGCCTCCCGGAGAGCCAGGATTTGCGGCGGAATCACCGCTGGCTGGAAGAACGGCCCTTCCGTCTTCGGACCTTGGCTTGACGTTGCGCCGGCGGGAAGAGCTTTTGGGGCTGCTGCTGCTGCTTTGGTGGCCTTCGCTTTTGCTTTTTCGGCTTTTTCTGGAAGTGCTGGAGCAACCATCTTGTTGCCCTTCAGCGTGTCCATCATTGGCCGCAACTTCTCCTTCAGCTTCTCCACCGTGTCGTCGTTGGCCACCTCGATGCTCAGCAGGACGCAAAGCTCTTGCAATTCGCCCTTGACTCTGGGCAAGCCTCCTCGGGGACCCACCAGCTCTTCCACTCGCTCCTGCCGAGCCGTCTCCGTCATGTTGATCAACTTCCTCCGCTCTGCTAACAAAGCATTCTCGATCATCTTCTTGGGCTTTTGCTTGAGGGTCATGTGAGCCTCCATGATGAGGTTGTCCTCCAAGAAACTCATGCGCATGCCCAGCCGGCCTCGAAGATGAGCTGCGTCCTTCAGGTTCTGCAACGTGAACCTCTGATTCTGCATGGCCTTCCGCGACCATGATTTCGGCCATGACCGCCGCATCACCATTTGGGCGCACTGCTTCTTCCAGCTCTCCACGTCGACCACCTGAGGAAGTGGGAATGGCACCCAACGCAACTCTGGCCGCTGGATCATCCATAGCAACACTCCCTTGTAGCTCCACTGGGCACGGAGCTTCATCCGCAAAACCATGCGGGTCCATACCCCGGTCGAACTTGTGTCGAGCTCCACGCGCTCGGCCATCACCGCTGTTGGTGGACTTCGAGTCACAAAGGTCTTCAGGTAGGTAATGGGAAACCACATATGTCTCTACGACCCTAGCTTCCTGGGGGTTATGCTTGAGTCGACCCAACATCAACTTGTACTTACCCTTGGCTTGTACTTCACACACTCCACCAACACCTGTTCGAACCCAATCTTCACTTCCAAGTGAAGGCCACTTCTCCAACATCTTCGGCAACAAATTCACCGAAAAATGCCCGGCCTTCATCCGGTGCAAAGGGAGCCACCGCTGATCATCCAGTAGCTGAAGCATCATTCTCTTGTTGAGGAAATCCACCACGGAACCCAACGACTCCATGAAGTCCTTCCCAAGCAAGCATCCAAGAGTGTCACACGGAATCTCGTTGATCCAAACCAGCACGACCTTGTTCATCAACACCACGGGAATGCGATGTCGTACAGTGCTCACCAAAGTGCCACCGTTGCCAAACCGAAAACGCTCTGTCTCCTCCACCTTTGACACCAGACGCTGAATCCAGGCGGGGGCGAACTTCAGGGCGTCCAGCATGGTCTTGATCCATTCACGTCCAGCACAACTGCGATTGCAAGCACTGTCCATTGCCGCCTGGTACAACTTGTCATAGTCCAAAGTCTGAGGTGCCTTCGTAGTAGCAGCTGCCAAGGCTTCTGCCAAACCACTAGACACCACCATCACCTCGTTCTCCGCAGGCACCAGGTCATTCTCAATCATGTTCACCTCGTTGATCTCATGAACATCCACCTTCTCCGAGAACATCACTTCCGACCATCTCGAGCAAGGGACCTGAAAGTCACCAATCAAGTCCACCGTGTTGGCCTCATTCTCAGCGACGTGGGATTCAGACTTACCTTTTCCTTTTCCACCTTTGAAGCGGGAAAAGCCACGTCCAGGTTTGCCACCTTTCGACTTGCCCTTGCCACCTTTGCCACGGCCTTTTGGACAAGCCGGGTCACCAGCCCAATGGCCAGTCTGATGGCAATCCCAACACTTGCCAACCTTCTTCTTCTCGTCAACCGAACTGCCACCTGCACCAGCACCGCCATGGTATCCACGGTCCTTACGCAAGCTGGCAATCTGCTGCTTGGCCTCCTTCATGGTGACCAAGGCTTCCACAGCACCATCCAATTGTTCTTCAAGTTCAGCAAGATCTCCTTCTTCCAAACCTTGAGCATGTAGATCCTCAAGTTCGGCCGCAAAGCACTCCACTTCATCCTGGAGGTACAAAAGGGCCTCGTCATCTGGCTCCTCCTCATTCTCGGCCTCATAGGTCTCATGCTCTTCTCCCTCTTCTTCACCTTCTTCAGCATGCCACTGCTCATCCTGCTCTGTCACATTAACTGATCTCGACGGTGTCCTTCGGCTCCACGAGGAGGTAGTCGAAGAAGCCGAACTTGCACCGGAGGAAAACTTCTTAAAAGGGAAACGGTGATCTCGCCGTTGTGTGAAACTTCCAAGGCTCATCGGTTTACGATGACCCATGGGCATGGATCCTGCATGGACCCTCTTGAAGAGTCTGATTGACTCTCTCTCGCATGCTGCGTAGTCCTCTGACGAACTTCCCAAGGTCGTCTCCAGCATCTGCTTCTGCATCTCGGTTAAGCCCAACTTAGTCTTGTAGAACCAAGCCTGCTCCTTGTCATCAATCAAGATGCCATCTGCCTTCATCTCAGCCACCAAGGTTCGGTAGCGAAGTGCAAAGGCCGTCACACTCTCCGTAGGAGGTCTCTTCAAGGTCAAGTAGAATCGCTCGCGTAGCTCTCCACGCTTATCGGTGACGGTCCTTCCAACCATGTTCTCCCAAGCATCTATGATCTTCCAAACTCCATAGGTGTAGTCCACCGGAGAAGCCTCGATCTCCTCACCAGTCTCCACGTCAGGAACCGTGACCGCCGGCTTGTACTCAAGATCCTTGGGGTCAAACTCCAAAGCACATAGTTTAGCACTTCCCTTTTGCCGCATAGCAAACCTCGCAGCCAAGTTGAAGTACTTCGTCTTCTCCAAGTCGATGCTGGACAACCACCATCTGACAGTGCGCTTGTACTCACGCAAGCTGTCACCTTTGCCATCCCAGATTGGGATACTGGCATCAAAGCCGGACTCCGCCCAGCTCTTCTTCTCCTCAGCCGTGTCCGCCATCTCCAAGACGTAGGGGGCGATGTAGACCAAAAGTTCACGTCGTTCTCCAAGTCCTCGAGGATGTAGTCGTTCTAGCCGTAGAGCTCCAAGAACACGTAGTAGGGGATGTAGTCCCGAGCACCAGGTCGCAGCAACCAACCTAGCCGTTCAGGTAGCACACGTTCAAGCCAAGGACCAAGACAGGGACGTCCAGGTAGAAGGCCACGTAGTGCTAAGCCCGAACTCGTCCAGGTAGATCGCCAAGCACAGTGCAGAAGCAGCCACCACAGGCCCAGGGGCGGCAACTAAGGCACTGTTGTTGGGGCAGGGTTAAAAAGGTCACAAGAAACACTTCCGCTCCGCTACCACTGTGAAATCCCAGGGGTCTAACAACCAGAAAAGGTGAAGAGCCCCGTAGAGGTTTTCGCTGTCGCATGCCAAATCAAGCTCAAGCGCTAGTGATCCAAAGGACGGCGTGAAACACGGTATGCACAAGGATCCAAGGACATGCAATGCCATTTCACAAAAATTACTGTCTGCGTCACTACTTGTAGCGCTTCAGTGTAAAGAATAAAAACAAGACTTGAATACTTCGTGCAGTCCACCAACATGCTTTCAATATGCTTTGATCGTGTAGGATCAAGCAGGAAAGAACAAAGGAGCCATATCATGATTGTTGGAAAATGCAAGCTGTTGCACCTTGGTTTGATTAACTTTGTTGAAAACAATGCCACAGGCACTTGTAAAACATTCGGAAAAACATGTGTTCAAATTGGGGCTCTTGGCGGGACAAAGCCCTGGTCCACTCGCATCTGGCATGACTTGTACAGGTGATAGGGCAACTGGGTGCAACACTGTGTATGTTTCTCTTTGTCCCCCATATCCAAAGATGGTTTCAGCACTGGTTTCAGCATGTTTCAACATCAAACAGGACAGCAATTCCGCGGACATCACCTTAGAAGTCATAGCAAACGTTTCATGTGAGCATCCGCGATATGAGTACCAATAAAGGTATCAGAGTTTGCCTGGGATTTGAGACACCCCCATCTGAGAGGACTTGCGGCAAGGACCTGGAAAAATTGTAGCAGTGCAAAATAGACACCTCCTCTAACTGGATGTAGACATGACCCCAGCCTTCCATCATTCGTGGCGAATTTCAATGCTTCTTCCTCCATTAGAACGGCAGAGCAGTACCTCATCGGATCAGCTTCACAAGGAGACGAAACATCTCGGTTTCACTGATGGATCCTGTGATTTTTTTTTCAGCGCACTCTCCCAAGTTCTCGAAGCCATAACAGAATTCCCGCCATTTCTGACGGTTTTCCTGTGAGACCATGTCAGCCATGTCATTTGTAGCACCAAGAATGGGTCAACATGGCGCCCAAGCAAATCAAACAGACTTAAATCTAATTAGCACAAACTCAGGGCTGAAATGGCCATGGCTCGAAATTGTGTTTTTTTCTTAAACTGCACCGTTCCACGGCACTGGGCATTGCTCAGCACTTCAGATTTAATGATTAAAATG
>OMLO01003924.1_pt1 | contig 12337 bp, 8 predicted proteins | sample 1674811 | NCBI WGS metagenome assembly OMLO01 (sample SAMN06265003, study PRJEB25207) | coral metagenome | isolation source: Coral host | place: Mexico:La Bocana,Puerto Morelos, Mexico | collected 2008-11-13
TAGACACGGCTCGATGGAAGAGCATATTATATGAATTGATTCCGTGTATAAATAAAGTTTTACTACTACTACTACTAATTTTACGAATTTATTTTCAAGTTATACAAATATTAACTGCATGATGTCATAAATCTATATTGACTGATTTATGGATAAATCGATTAAAGATCATTATGTTTTCTACAAACACATTGTTGCGAGTTTTGTTATTGTTGTAATCGTTTCTGGTGAACTGTTTTTTTCTTTCTTTTCAAAAGTGACATGAGTTCAATAACATACAATATGTTGCTGTTACACAGAATATTAATACAATACTGTATGATTGTACATTATCAAATTTACACATAAATACGTTGACTACTTAAATGCGAACTTCAATAAAATGCTTCAAATGTTTATTTTTGAACAGTCGTATGCACAGTATTTATATTCAATACACATCCCATAAACAAATTATCAAAAGTGCGGGCAGATTTAGTGAACGCTATTTTTAGTTTCAAAAATTGAGCGCAGGGCTAAAACTGCTTCAAATAATAGCAATTTAGGCCTATGCGCTTGTTTATACTTTAAAAATAGTGTTTTAGGCCTAAGCACAGCCTGCTTGCGGTTAGCTGTAAAATGTTGTTAGGTCCGGAAATTTTATATCTATCAGGGAATAGTCTGGAAATTTTGAATAGGGATACCTTTGGCAAACCATTGGTACATGTTTTTTTTATGTACCAATGAAATGATTTCACTTAAATATTCCACTAAAAATCCAAGTCTTCACCACACTGTACTCTGGCAAGTGACCTGATTTGTTTATGGTCTTATTCATAGTCTAGAATTCTTAATTAATTTTCTTGAAAAAAAATTCTTACTTTAAGGAGAAGTATCACCATTATTTTGACCTAGCTTGGTCAAAATTACTTACAAAAATAAGTTAGCCACTGAAAATGAGAGAAAAGAATGAAAGAGGAAGCACTTGTAATTTGTCGATGTTCTAAAAATAAAAATTAAAGAATTTGAAAAAAATCACCCTAGTAAGATATTTCAAGTTAACGTTCATTCTAAATCAATGTATTTTCTTATCAGAGACACTCAGCACAATTAGATACCCTACTCTAACTACCTAATAGATTTTTTATCTATAACCTTCAGGCTCTGATTTGCGTGGTGTCCAGTTTAAAATGAAACCTCCTGTTTTTCCTATCTTTTTGGATGGCTAATTAACCAACATGTTTTACAAAATTGAAAATTGATTGATCTCCTTGTGTTGGTGTTATGACCTTGATGTTCAAAATTAGCTAAAAATATAGTAGTTACTGTAATAATTTCTTTGTTCTTTGTTGCTTATTGGATTTCTGATCAAAGCTTAGATATACCCTCCCAAGTTTTTCAATGTTGGACTATGTCGAAGCCAATGGGTAATATTCTGCATAAGCCGGTTTAAAATAAATTAATATATCCATATTAATATATCCATTTCGCCTAAACCCTTAACGTTTTCGATCTATTTGATCATCGAAAACGTTAAGACTCATAATTTTAACAGCTTTTTATCTTAAATTTTATTTTTTTTAAAAATATTAAGTATCCAGACATGTCTATACGCTGGACATGGAAGATGCCCACGACTTGAAGTTAATGTGCATCAAAAAAAGAGAGTCAAGTTAGGGGTGAACAGTCGTTGATATGCGATATTGTTACAAGATGAAAACAGGACAAGATTAACGGCAACAGAACACAACGTTTACTCCCACGACTCTCTCTCCTTGCACACAGGCCATAATAGTCTTACACGCGGTCCTAGCCTCTAACAGATATTAAAGGTGAACACATTAATGTTGTTTAAGTGTCAAATCGAGGGCAATCTATAAGTTCTGTCAACTTAAGAGTGAACTGTTGTTGTAGAATTTAACAAAGGATTTGTTGTGTTTGCTTGTTGTCTGCTGGTTTGATGTTGAAGTTTTAAAAAGACAACATAGTTAGGTCAGTTGCTCATGTTAAAACCAGGATGAATGTCAGTGTAGGGCCACTCGCCTTAAAGGTAACAAAATATTGAAATGTCAATTTGACAGTAATACTGATTCCCCATCGCTTTGTAATGATTTGTTCTATTTGTACTCCAATGTTAAACAAAGTAATGTTGTTATGAAAATGAGGGCTAACTTAAAAATGAAAATTACTGTATTTTCATAAATAGTATGTATATTTGTGTCAGTGTGCTATACTAAAGCAGTGAATTGGAATGGCGTGTAGAGAGAGGCCATCTTTGTCCATTGAAGTAGTTCTGATTCTCCTACTTTGTTGCTAATTTTGTTCGTGAGTTTCCTATTTTATAAACAACCATGCTGCAGGACAACCTGCATTTGAAATGATTGGTGTCCTTACAAACGAGTTCATTCCTCATAGGGCTGATACTTGCACTTACAGGAACTGCTACAGGAGACGCATAGTGTGAAATTAACAGCACCTTGGGGCTATCAACTCCAGTGGTTATGGAATGTAAACCAAACAGGGGAAATATTCTTTAAAGCTTCGACTTTTAAAATACTTTTAATATACTTTAATAAAATACTCCTAAGACAGTAAAAACTATACTAGGAGGACTAAACATCTAATTCATAAATAAAATCTAATTAATATCCTAGAATTGGGTTACTAAATGAAAACACACATGATTCACTGCAACTCTGAGTTTCGTGCTTACGCACTCATCAGGCAGATTTAATTAATATCCTAAATATGATAGACAAACCTAATTAAATTATGGCATTATACCATAGATTTAATGGTTGGCATAATTGTCGATTTAAAATTTGGCAAAGGTAAATTACGTATAGGTAATTGATTCCACAGCACGATCGATCTTGGATAGAATGAAAATTTATATATGTCACAATTAGGTTGGATATGACGATGGGGGGAGACATTTGGAAGGCGAGAGGCCCTATCCAGAGGACACACCTCGGGAGGGAGTGAGATACCTACTAAGCCCTGTTGGATCTTGTAGAACAGGTTTAGCTGAGACAATAATCTACGTTGTTCGAGAGTGTCCCAGCCAAGTTGTTTAATCATGAGGGAGACATGGCTAAATCTAGAATAGTCGTGTAAGACAAATCTAGCTGCTCTATGCTGGACCATTTCAATTTGGTTGATATTACGTTTAGTGTGTGGATTCTACGTAGAACTAGCATATTCTAGCTTGGAACGTACAAGGGTGGTATATGCTCTTGATTTCACGTCCCTGTTACAGTCACACAGGACTCTTCTTAATAGGCCAAGTGTTCCATTAGCCTTGCTGCAAATGTTAAATCTCCTACTCGTCCAGCTTCTGGGAAAACACTGGACCTTTTGTTTTCATCGTATCCAAATGTCATTTCAAACGTAACTTTGGTATCTGGAATGAGCGACCACTTAGTGGTCCTCTTTAACATTAATGTTAAAGCATCTAGATCCTGCAAGCCTCCTCATAAGGTTTACATGTATAAGAGAGCAAATTTTGATGGCCTAAATGAATCCATGGTACATTCCACAGCTGAATTCTTTGCCTCCAATCCACAAAACATCTCTGTAGGAGATAACTGGTTACACTTTAAATCCACTTTGATCAAGGCTATGGATGACTTCATCCCACAACGAAAGTCCTCAGGTCGATACAAACTTCCCTGGATTAATCCAGGGATTAAACGCCATATGCGAAAGAAAGACCGTCTACATAAGAAAGCTCTCCGCACCCGTAACCAAAGTGATTGGGAGGCACTTAAGAGTGAAAGAAACTTAGTCGCAAGGCTTGCTAAAGAATCTAACAGTGACTACTTGAACAATGTGATTGGTGCTAGCCTGGAAGAAAATCCAAAGAAATTTTGGTCTTATATTCGCACCTGCAAATCGGAAGATAATGGTATCCCTCCCTTACGATACGGCAACAAGCTGTGTTCCTCTGATAAAGATAAAGCTGAGGCCTTGAACTCCTATTTTCATTCTGTTTTCACCAAGGAAAAATTACCAATCCCTACCAAAGTCAATTCGCCATACAACTCCATTCCTGACCTCATAATTTCTGTTCAAGGGGTATATAAACAACTTCTACAACTGAATCATAACAAAGCTTGTGGACCAGATGAATTACCCAGTCGGGTTCTTAAGGAACTAGCACCGTCCATTGCACCCTGGCTATGTTTCATATTTCAACAGTCATACGACACAAGTACTGTTCCGTCCGATTGGTCCAAGGCACTAGTGTCTGCTATTCACAAAAAGGATGCAAAATCGAATCCTGCCAAGTACCGTCCCATTTCTCTTACGTGCATATGTTGCAAGATTTTCGAACATATAATGCTCGGCAATTTGGAGTAATTTATTATGTTGGGCTGAGGTGTCACTGTTAGTAGCAAATGGAACCTCGACTGACCAATCAATGTCGCCAAGGTTGAAATCACCACCTGCTATTATGTTAGGGTGATTATTAGATGATTCCAGAACACGATTAAAAGAATCTGATATTTGATCCAGGACTTCAGGGGAAGAATTTGGAGGTCTGTAGCATGATGCGAAGTGAAGAGTCTTGCAGTTATTAAATTTGACTGAGGACCAGATCAGTTCGCTGTTATTACCAAGCTTGGGACGTTATTCGCAAACAATATCAGAATTTATGGCCTGGAAAACTCCCCCTCCATTGCAGTTTCGGTCGTTCCTGAACACAGTGAAGTTTTGAGGAAAAACAGAGTAGGTCGGTATCTCTTTATCAAGTTTGGATTCACATCCTAAGACTATATCTGGTTGATGAAGATCAAGTAGAGCTTGAAATTCTATACGACGGGATGCGCCTTTCAGGCCATTACAGTTTATTATCTTTCCTTTTAAACCATTGTTGACTCTACTACATGTAGGTTTTGCCTGACGTAAGCTTGAGCCACGTTGTTTCAGGGGAGTAGAGGTCAAACCAGTAGATTTTAAAGATGAGTCAAGCGCGCTGAAAGAGTTAGTAGAAGACAGCGAGGACCAGGATGAATTAAACAGCGAGGAATGAAAATTCGGAAGACCATATTGATCACAAATCCATGTGCAAGATGAATTTGCCAGTGAGTTGTAAACTTCGTTGTTGATATTACAGCAGTTCGATTTAACATGAAACCATGCTTGACATTCATCGCACTGGATACCTTGTTGGTTTAGTTTAACTGGCTTCCTGCATATCCCACATGGATACTTCAATTGAGGCCCAGGATTTAGTTCGACGTCGCCACAATAAAGAAGTAGGATAAGAAGAAAAATGTGAGTTGAGAGCCACTTCTCACTTTCAAGATGGCGGGCCTCTGAGATCGTAGGTTGGACAAGATCGTCAAGGCAGCATTAGAACCAAATGAGAATTGATCCAAATTTGATAAATTATAAATAGAGGTGGGTCTTGGCGTGGTTGATAGGTATACGTAAGGCTTGTTTCTAAAAAACAAGGCTAAAATGACAATAATTCCCGGAGCTAAAAGTTTCATGACCGCCATGGTTCGTTCCCACTCTCTCCCTCCACATGTAAACAAATAAGATGAAAGTTTAGACCCAATATACATCAAGTCACAGAGTTCTTTTTGACTGTGGAAATTGGAATTTGATTGTAATAACATCTGCAGAATAGTTCACATGGATTACCATATACAATGGAAGAATAATGGCAAGAAGTTAAGCAACAGGCAGGGATGGACTTCCAGCTACCAGGAAGAGGACACATCTAGTTTAACTCGTCTATGACATCTCAAAAGCCTGCGAAGATATGATTGACACAACGAGAACCTTAATTCAATTCAAGGAATACAAACAACAAATTATTTTGATTTTGTTCATGATGATGGCACTTCACACTGAAGATAGTTTCAAAGCTGGTTTGGCAACTTTAGATGGATTGGATAATTAGACTGCAGTAGCAATGGCCTTGACCTGTACAGTCTGTGGACTAATAGAAAGCTTAAGATCAGGTGTTTTTATTAGAAATTACATACAGATAAGAATTCAAATGTCATTCCATGTGTATTAAACAGACACAACCATTAATTTTGGGAACATATATTTTCAGAATCTGGCATTTCATCAAAACAAATTTGTTTCAAGTCTGGAGTAAAATAAACAAATCAACTTTATCATGTTTATAGTAAATCAGAAGATTATTAGACATTAGCTCCAGTAAATAGTTATCCAATTTTAATTACTGAGGAAGACTGATGCCATGCATTAATTTTAGCCCATAGCAGGGGAGAAGCGCAGGCAAGGAGTGGATTGTCAACTCCTTTTTTGCTCCCCAGAAAGCACGATTGGTGAAATAAAATAAAAGATAAGAAAAATACCATAAATCCCCAGGCTACAGTTTCAAATCTCTACCCTCAGGGAGTTTATGTCAATCAAAAGTACACCCTGAGGGTGATAGGTGGATCAGTAAGGCAAAAACTAAAAACAACCAAATTGTACCTACCAACTTCTGATGACAATATATGCAGACTTCTAACTAGACTGGCTCTACAGATGTTCATTAAATGTTGGGTTCCTTACCATTATAGTTTATTAACAAGAAACACAATGTCCGGCTTATTAATTTTCAAGTGAATGTTACATAAATACAAAGTTAGAAAAGTTAATACATTATCCCATCTTGCAACTCAACAAATCTCACATATAAGAACAGAATATTCATTTCCTGACTTGGTTTACCGACTAGAAGTGCCCGAATTGACTTGTTGTGGATTTATGTTTGATTCCTCTGTCTTGCCCGCCTCGGTTTCCGTTCTTTTGCCGCAAAAGGACTTTCCTTTCTTATGGCCACCTGAGTGTCCTTGTTCGGTGCGAGACCTGAAACACGATATGTTAATGGTGACAATTCTAAGTAGATCGTCCCTTTCACTAACTGTAAGACGTTACACCTTCACTATTTATACTATTTTAGTGCTACCTTCATTAAATAAAGTCTTTACTTGCTTACTATAGTGTTCTTGCTATTGGATTTAGCTCCAAAAAAATTAATCAGATTGCTGGCGAACCTGAAATTAATACATCTAAGAACGTGTTGTTGATTTAAAGGTTTAGACAAGGACTTTGCCGGTGTTTTGAACGCCATGTTCGCGCCCGAAGCGATCGTACGGATTAAAATTGGAGATCTGGGAGCAAAATTAGTGTTTACGAACTTCCGATACGACTGCGTGTGCTCTGTGTTTGGCCAATGAAATGTCGAGCTGAAATACATTATCCCAGAGGTCGTTTTTCCGTTCCGCAAGACAAGGGTGACGTGGGCTCTGGAAACGAGATTGGTCGGATGGAGAAACTTCCATTGGCGACGGATGTCCTGAAATATTTCTAGGTCCTTGTAATGACATGCAATTACCGCATCGACAACTCTCTTCTTGACGGATTCACCATTCGTCAAATGGATAAGACAAAAGGCTTTTTTTTTCTCATGCCACCATTCTTTCCAGTTGAAGGATATTATCTTATTCACAACATGAAACTTTCGATGTAAACAAAACGAAATTGATCGACTGTTGTGTAGAAACTGTCTGTTATCACTAACAAGAATAGCGTTAGCCGGAGAATATTATAATACTCACTTTGGAGGGTGGTTGGTTGCATCTTTCATATGCGTTAGTGTGACTGCGCGATGATGTTAGTGCGAGACATCATTTGCCTTTGTGACCGCGCGATGCGGTTCAAGTCAAAGACCCACATTTCACCCTTGCTCGCCATAAGTCTCCAGTAGCTCAGGGTTAGAGCTTCCGACTAGATCAGGGAGGATCATGGGTTCAAATCCCATCTGGAACTCGGATTTTTCCCCGACTTCATGTTTCTACCTTGAAGGAGTCCTTTGTTCTTGTTGTCTTTTTTTTCTCGCCTAGTCTTATGTTTTATCACCTGTTACGCGGATGCGAAGCAATCCGCGTTAGAAATGAGAACGAGTTTGCTTTTGGTTTTTTTTTCTTCACGGTAGTCGCAAATTGTAACACAAGTTGTTATTGGCTACGGTTACATTGTAGCTCATGTAATTTTTCCATCTACTGGTTTTGACGCGAAATGGAAGGTGTCAAGTGGTAAGTCTTGAGACTACTTCATGAGATGCACAAGACCTTAACCTTAAATTGTCGCCAAATGTGAGAAAATGTTAGGGGTGAAAAGTTGGTGGTTGGATGAACAACCAGAAAAGTCAAAATTTGTTGTTCAAAGTACACCCGCTCTCTACTATTCTCAACAACAAGTTGAACACGCAAGATGAGAAACTCGAAACAGCCAAGTTGAGAATTTTTGAATCGAATATTTCGTCGCTACCTTCAGTTAAAGCGGCGATATACGAGATACGGTTTTTTTCTCGTATTTCGGCGCTTTAAGAACAGTGCGTAAGTTATTCATTTTGTTTTGCAGTGTACGTTTGTTGGACGGCATGTATGCGAAGGAAATTTGAAGGTGTAAATTAATAAAGAACCATCAAATTAACCTCTTGTTTAGTTATTATAAACTCGGATGTCGGTCGTTTGAGCTTAATTTGTGTTCGCATTGCTTTAATTTCAAAGGCTTATACCTGAAAAAGCATATGGAACGCTTGAGGAAGGACTTATTGTTTGGCCTGCAACTTATTGATCTTACCGAATGCCCCAAATGTATGTTGTTCACGCTTCAAGGTAGAATAAATTTTAAGAACGAGCAAAGCTCTGTATAGCAGGCCGAACGAGAACTGTACGGCTCGTACAAAATATGGGGTATCATCCGCAATAAACTGTTTTGAATAATAGATCAAAGGCCTCTTTGAGGCTACGACTATTTTGCATGATGAAATACATGCTTCAGTATAAGCAGAAAAGATTAAAATATTTTGGCTTTGTTGAAAAAATAAACTTCTTTCTTTTGTCCCTTATGTAAACCTCTTAAAATCACGCATTAATCATTGCCCTGACTCCGCAATAAAATAATGCATAACGATCTAGACACATACATGCTTTGCGGACCTATGTGTTAAGTTAGCTCGGGCGGGCAAACGCACAATTTTTTTAATTTTTTTTCCCTCTGACGTTTTTTGTCTTTCTTTTTCCCCCAAGTAGCTCATAAGTTCTGTCCCATTCATAATAATTTATTATTTTCCTACATATTGATGCATTGCATGCATCATGTTTTTAAAAACCATGCTTGTCAGGAGTCCGCGTTCATTTCGTAACTAGGACAACAAATGCTTTGTAGGACTTTTTTAAACACTTCAAATAAGAAAATGCTCGCACCACATGCTGTTGACATAGCAGTAATTATCTCATCACTCACTGCTTCACTATGTTTCACATTTGCCAAACTACTCGACGACATTTTTCTCTTCGTCAAGTCAAGTTGTGCATTGGTCAGCGGAATTACAAACAAAAGTTTACGACCCAAGGGAGGAAGGAAGGAAGGAAGGAAGGATGGACCGATCGACCAACCGACCGACCGACCGACCAAGCGAGTGAATTCGCGGTTGCTCACTTAACTCCTATTTCGCATTCTGTAAAATAGTCGTAAAAACAATATATTGATTCTAGAGATCGATTCAGCGACGTATGAAAATAGCGTTTGGAAAATTACTACGTTTTATTGTTTTGATTTCTTTTCTCACATGGAAAGAGCGTGTTTTTTTTGCCGGAGGTGGTTTTATCTACTTCAGAATGAAAAGGTATTAGAAGGTATGTATTATCCAGTATAAATGCTGCACTGAAACGAGATTTTGAAGATCTTTACCCAAAGAATTTGCTGGCTTTACGGTAATAGTTTGGTTAATTCAATTCTCTGAATATGTTGACATTACCTTTAAACGCGTCAAGGGGAAATTTTTCTGGATTTGTTGCTGTTGCTGTTATTGCTCAAGCCAAGATTTCACAGGTCATAAGGATTTCTTTTTATATGTCAGAAATCCCCTTCACTGTAGCATGTACTTGTCTTGTATGGATCTTAAGCCATCTATCGATATATTTTAAAGGGAACCTCCACTATTTTAACAAATATCGCCTAAAATTTTGAAAATGTACTTATTAGAAGATCTGAATTAAAAAATGTCTCACCTAGCGAAATGATACTTTTATCGTCTTCCAAAGACCGGCCCATATCTTGAATGGCGCGTAATGCACTACGGGCTGACGAGGTATCGTGGTTGCTTCGTACAGTCAAAATGCCGCACTGTGTAGCCTTTGGTTGCAGCAACCAAAGGTTAAATTGTGAGGCATTTTGAATGTACGAAGCAACCACTATACGTCATCAGCCCGCCGTACTAGGCATTGCGCGCCATTCAAGATGGCGGCCGCGGGATTTTGAAAGGAGCTATAGGGCCGATCTTTGCAAGACAATAAAAAAATTTTTCGCTAGGTGAGACGTTTCTCTTTATTTCAGATGTTCTAATAAGTATATTTTAAACAATTAGGGCGATATTAGTTAAAATAGTGAAGGTTCCCTTTAAGATTGTGTGACCGCAAGTTTGTTTTTCGACGTGTCGCCGTCGTAAACGTCATCGTACCAAGAAAAGAGAACTGTCATGGAAGCAAAATTATTTCTGTTGGGGGGGAGGGGGAGTGCTTGGAAATTTTCCCAAAAAAATCTTCGCACAGGGAAAATTCCGAGACAAATTATCTTTTTATCAATAAAAGCCTCCAAAAAGATATGTAGGTAGTTTTTGAAAGCGCTGTCGATGGTGAAAGTTTTCAGCTTAACTATTCACGATTCAGCTCAACCTAATTGAAAAACGATAACACCTACCGAGGTTTTATCTTTATTTTCAGTCGAAAAAATCATTCACCATTTTCACTTAATTTCGTTTGCGGGCCTCACTCTTCGCACAGAGACCAATGTCCTTCACCCAGTAGCAGAGAATACCACGTGGAAATGTTATTTGACAAGATACAAGGCATGAAGACACCCGCAACTGCATTACAAGAGTTAAACAAGTACAAGAGTTAAACAACGTTTCTCTTTCGTTCCTGATTGCTTCAAGTCTTGGATAAAACGGATAAAACGGATAGCTTAAGAGGGCGTTTAGCGTTGATTCAGTACACTGCGTGTCGCCTGCTCAAGAAAGTTAAGCCCTGTTCGTCGGGGTTCCTATTTGGATGGGTGACCAAATTCGAATACCCCGTGTAGTAATATTTTCTTTTTTCTCTTTTCCTTTTTCTTTCTAAGGCGATATCAGTGACCGCAGATCCCTTAGTCTTGGGTAATGTCTTTTACTGTATTCATCAACTATTTTTCATATACATTGTGCCGTTTTTCTTGCCTGTTAGCTCGTAGCATGATCAAGAGGAGTTGGACGGATAAAAAGGAATAGCCTAAGACTGAGTTTAGCGTGGAATCACGACACTGAGTTTCGCCTGCTCAAGTAAGTTAAGACCTGTTCGTCGGGGTTCCTATTTGGATGGGTGACCAAATTCGAATACCCCGTGTAGTAATATTTTTGTTTCTCTTTTCCCTTTACTTTCTAAGACGATACCAGTGACCGCAGAACCCTTAGTCCTAGGTAATGTCTTCAAGTCTATTCTTAAACTATTTTTCATACGGCGTTGTGCCGTTTTTCAAGCCTGTTAGGTCGTGGCATGATGAAGAGAAGTTGGACGGCCAACAACACGATTAACTTCACATAATTAACCGAGTCATGTAAATGAATTGTGTTGGTCTCTGTATCTCTACAAACTTCAAAGTTAAATACTCCGTTTGAAAGCTAGGTGAGTGTACATTTCGTAGAAGGTATTGATGTAGAGCTTACGATACGTGTAAGAAGCAAACAATAATGTCGTATGCGACGCTACTTACTGTAGAATTGTACATTATCCATATATCTTCAAGTTCACGGACTTAAGTAAATAATATATTTCTCGACTACAACTCCGCATATTCCTAAGCAAAATTCGCCATTTGAGCACGGGTTAATGTAAATTACGAAGTACGTGACGATTTAGAAGATACGGTACGTTAAAAGGGCAAACATTTTGTTGTATTTGTAGGTAGTGAAAGCGGTCAAATTGTTGCATGATCGATTTGTTGTTTAAATTGACAATCTACTCAAGTCAATAATTTTCCTCTACCTCAAATGTATAGATTAATAACTTTAACACGCCATTGTAAAGCTAGATGAATTTAGATTCTGCAATAATTAACGATCCAAAGACTCTTTACATTAAACAGAGCAAAAATCATGTCGTTATATGTAGTAATTTCTCTAAGGTTAAAACAAACAGAAAGTTGCAACAAGACTGTCAGTCGAGCATTAACTGTTGACGTTCCTTTCCCTGGGGTATGAAAATATCATCCTCCGTAAGATATTTCATTCCCCAATTGAAGCATTTGCACAGGCTACACTGCCAGACATACGATTGATAGAGGA
>OMLO01003925.1_pt1 | contig 12337 bp, 8 predicted proteins | sample 1674811 | NCBI WGS metagenome assembly OMLO01 (sample SAMN06265003, study PRJEB25207) | coral metagenome | isolation source: Coral host | place: Mexico:La Bocana,Puerto Morelos, Mexico | collected 2008-11-13
CCTTACCTCCGAAATCACGTTTTGTGCCCCTTTCCACGTGATTACGTCTCTTTAAACAGGGATCTGCATAAAAAGTATGTGTGCATTGGAGATAAATTATATACCTATTAAAGTGGGATGTTATTACTGCAGTAATTCATGATAATTGAAATAACTGTAGCCAAGGAAATGTGAACTTTGAACATTGCCATCCTCGCAAATGTTTTTCTGATTTACCAGATTATTCAGTCACAGTCGGTTTGGACTTCAGTAGAAGGCCGTATAAGGTGCTTCCCTTCTCTCCTGTAGGATGGACCGTTATGATCAGTTGTTGATGATAAGAGCGGGGAGAACAGAGACGTGTGGTTACTCAGCCTTGTAGATATCATATTGACAGCTAAATCACTAAATTGTGATTGATGAAAACGCAGTTAATTTACAGTTACTTTTTTTCGTTCAAGAGCAAAACTATACTCACTGTTAACTGGACAATATTCCCCACTTTAGTAATCAGATACACATCCGAAGAAGTCATTAAAATTATATTAATTAAAGCGAAAATCGGAAATCATCAACTTTTAACACTGTGAAAAGCGAAAAAAAAGACGGAACAACTACAGTTTTCGCGTGAACCTTATGAACCGCGCCTCTATCAGTCTGACGTGGAAAAAAGGTCAAACTACTTTCTTACCAGTCACGATGTCGCGCTGTTCTCTTTTCTTTCGAATTTTGTTTCGCAGTGAGCTACTGCTTGCTCTGAACAGAGCTAACAAAGCGGGGTTGATTACAGCCCGGCCTTTGTAGTCAGGGTGAAGTTTAATGGCGTCTTCCAGTCTCTTAAGAACAGCCTGTTTGGTTTGTTTTATATCTGAACGAAAACAAAATCCGCTAATCATGTTGCCCACTAATCAACGAAAGCGGGACTAGCTTAAGTTTTCATTTCAATAATGAGTTGTTGTTTTTTTGCCTCCGGAGTCAAATAAGTACCTTCCTCAGGGTTAAGCGGAAAAAATAATTAACTTATCATGCAGGATAAATTAAAGGAATAAAGTTTTGAAAATTTTACATGCAACTCTTGAAATGTCCTGATAACTTATTGGATTCATGAAAGAAATTAAATAGTCTCACTATACAGCTAGACTGTTCGTTAGCAACAAAAGAACCAGTTGAACCAGAACCATGAGTCATTCTTAGACGTCAGAATAAAGAAATTACAACAGTACCTCCCGGGGAGTGAAACAATCATTTGCATACCATTTAGACTCTAAAGAACACAGCTGCCCATTAGCGACATTAATTAAGAGCTCCAAATAACATTCATCATTTTCACCTTAGAACCTCGCCAGATTGTCTTCTTCCATTTCTGCCTGGCGTTTGTCTTTGAAAATTAACGTTCAAACTAGCCTTTTTTGCACTGAGGCCAATCACTTCGAGGTTTTACATTGCAAAATAAAGGTAAGCAAAGTTTTGCATTTTTGATTTTCACTGCCGGCGAACGTTTTTTCCGTTTTTTCTTTTTTTAATTTTCACTAATTGCTACCTCGATCGTATTCGACTTTTACTTCTCTTACGTTGTTCAAATGCTATTTTTTAGCCTCGCGGTTTCCACCATGAAATGTCGTTCGGCTATTTTTCACCAGTTAATGTTTATTGTTTGTATCATTTTAGTGGCCACTATTCAACTAGTTTCGGCTTATATAATCGATAGAAGAAGGGAGGGAGGAACCGAGGGAGGAAGGAACGGATACGCGTGAGGGGGTGAGTGAGTGATTGCAGGAACGGTTCGGATGAAGGCATGAACTGATGAACGCCAGAAAAAGGGTTCGGGGAAAGTTGAGCGGACCAGATACCATTTGACTGTTCGGATAGCTTTTGCCATCGAATTGGCTAAATTCACGTGAATATATGAAAGACACGGATGTTCATCGTACTGTGTGTTATGTACACAACCTAAGCAGTTATGAGAATAACTTGTGAAAAAAAATATATATATATATTAACATCTTTCATATATTCACTTCAATTTTTCACTAATTACAGGTATGTTACGAATTCAAGTTTTGGTAGACCACTGCACCGGTAGCGCAATATTGAACGAGTTCGGCTAACTGCACGTGTATGGACCGAGCCGCAGGCGAAGTCAATAGGTCTGCTCGTGACGAAACTAATATTTAACTGAACATTTAACTGAATTCTTCCCAAACATGGAGGTGAAAAGATTTCTGCCCAACAAAAAAGCTGTTTATTAATTGTTATGAATTGAAGAAGCAATTTTCTGAAATTAATTCGTGAGCAGTTCATCTTAGCAGCTCCTATAGAAAACTCCTGACCGCTAAAAGAACCAATCGGAATTCTCCTTTTCATCGCGGACCAGATCAGCCGTATTATAAAAGCAAGCATAGGGCTTGGCACCAGTTGCGTTAACTTCACCTGTAAGTTAATTTTTTAAATGGCCGGTGACACCCTTACTTCGAAAGTGGACGGGTAAGACTAACGTCCTCTTTTTCAAGGTCTTTTAATTCTACTTCAAGGAACCGAACATCAACTGCCAAATTTACCTAAAAGACTTAGTTGTGTTGAATTGAGTGCATTTACCTGATCTAAATTTCACTAACGCCTCTCTTATTGCTCATAGTTGAAAGTTAAGATCGTCTTAAAATAACGAGAATTTCAAGTCTAAAAACGCATCGTCTACAATTCGCCTTATCTCGAAAACGAGCACCGTGACCGCAATGTTTCGGGGCATATTTGCCAAAGTTGATCTTTACCTTATTGCAATTAAAAAAAGTCTGTACCTGGGAACATATTGTGCGCGAAAGTCTATAAGTTTTGTACATAACTGCAATGATCATTCTTGTCTTAACATCTTTCTCCGCATTTCAAATTTACGACATTTTATATATTCACTTGCATTCTTCACCACTTGCGGGTATATAATACAACCTCACAGCGTGACCAGTTCCCAACTGATTCAGGTGAATCGGTAGAGCACTGCACCTATATCGCACAGGTCATAAGCTCGAATCCTTTCAAACGTACCTGAATGATTTTTTCTTTTCAGGCCTTATTTTCACAGCTACTTGAGTTGTTTACATAACTGCGTTGATCATTCATGACTTTACCTGATTGGCTGAAGGAAGACTAGGGATAGCGCATTTAAAGAATCGTTTTGTTAGGTTAACAAATGAAAACGTAAAACCGACGCGTTCATAAAAACGTACTTCATGGTTTTAAGGACCATTGTAATCTGCTCTGATAGTTGTAAATTATACATGTTCGCATCAGAGATTGATTATTTTTAGACTCTAGTTGAAAACCTACCGTCTTTTCCCCATGAGATCTGTGCGATCACCAGTAAGAATGTAATGAGAGGTAACCTTAAAAATGAAAGAATATAATGTGTTATGTTTCCTAGCGCAAGAAGTTCAGTTTCGGTCATTTTCGCATAAGAGGCGAGAACAACAAAAGCCTGGATACTTAGCAAGCGCGACCGCTGAAACGTTAGATTGGCTTGTGGGTGCTGGGTAGTCACCACTCCTTCTCAGAACCGGAACACTAGCTAACACCACCTGACAAAATTCTGAGCACATTTCAGTGGTGATATAAAACAAATAAAATCTTGTTTGCTCAATATTGTGTTTCCGGAAAGTTATCAACCTAGGAAAGCTGTACATTCAATTTGTGATAATTTTTATTAGATTTTCAACTCTCAAATTGTGGCCAATTTTGCAGAGAATTTTCTTGGGTGGCCTTGGTTGGACCATTTTACGCTGCTCAGCGACCTGGTCTTTGAATGGCAACAAGGCTGGAAGTGACCTTGTCTTGATACAGACCGCAGACCTTTTGTTGTCATGGTTAATCAAGTTGTATATAATAGCAACTAGTTCGTATTTAAATCAGAAAATGGAAAGAGGTCTGTATCAAAGCAATGCTACCTCCATCCTCACTTGCAATAATAGGCCAGATAACTTCACACACAACTGTAAAATGGCCTATTGTCGCACTGTAACGTTCCCATGTTCACGGAAAATAAACTGCTGTTGCTCTTCGTTTTTCCAACCTTGTGTAAAATATCTACTGATAGGCATGTCATTTTGGCTGTAGAGAGAGCATTAACGGATGATGCTTCAATACTTGATGTCACTCGACTCCTGATTTTGAAATAAAGACAGATTATATTTAAGATAAGCAGCATCTATATCCAACAAACGTTGGACAATAACGCGGGCTCGAAGAAACAATTGTGCTATTTTTTGTGCATTTCAGGAGATGCTGTTTCCTTAAACACTGTGGGTAACGCTTTACTAGCAACGTTTTCAGTCAATATTCAGTATTACTATATTTCTCAGTTAGTCAGTATGCGCGCTGTGATTGGTCAAAGTTTAGCGGGCCGTACTCCACTGTGTGGCCCGCTAAATTCAAACGTTTTTTTTTGTCGCCATGCAAAATGTCTCTTGTAGAAAACTTTGCAACATATTTAAAGGAAAAGTACGCGAACGTTTAGGATTTGACGTGCGTCAATCATCAATGGCCGTTCCGCTTGCAGTTGACTGAAATCTTCCCCATCTCTTTGAACCCAGAGATATAATAAATATCTTACTAACCTCGTTTTCTAGGTCCGTACTCGTTTTTTCCGTTCAGATTTATGACCCCCGCGCTTCGCGCTTGGGCCATAAATACGGACCTCAAACTCGGTTAGTAAGTTAGAACTATTTCATCAGTTAGTATATTTACTTGGTATGAGGCATTACACAATTCTATTTTGGATTCAAGTTATATTTTCATAATTTGTAACTTTCATTTGTTTTGTTTTTATTTTTATTTTGACACGACCCCACAAGCTTGTAGCTTAAGCTGTATTAGCGCATACTAAATATAGTCATCAAGTATTATTACCCAACTGACGGACTTTATATAATGGTGAAGCCTGCTGGAAGTATAATTTAGGTCACTGAATGACACCGAAACAGGAACGACACCAGTGCAAACAGGGAAAATAAATAATGTGGAATATTGAAATATTTAGGCCCTTTATTGATTTTATACAAACACTGCAATAGCTTTTATTTAACACTCTGAGAATTTCTGTACTTCAGAATTTGGAATCGAAATCGTTTTTGACAAGAAGCGTGCAATAGCAGTTAGCAGGTTGACAAAGAGAAATATTTTGATAACCCCCTGTGGACCAGTCCGGCTCTATCTCTTCCACTATGAGAATTGCCTGTGTTATGTTTTACAATCATATTTTTTACCACTTTCCTATCCGGCTGAAATAACGATCACTATGTGAGCAAATTGTTGTTACTTACTTCATTCTACTGTCGTTGATCATCAGGTTTCACATTACCAAAGTAACCTTAATAGTAAGATTCATGAAAGCTTCGCATGTCACTTCACGAACTGCGCTGGGAAAGCACTATCTGGCATTTGAGGTTTCGCGTATGTTGTCCTTGCAAAGTAATGGTTAAGGCATTCAAAATAATAACAATAGCTTGTGGCAAGGAAAACAACACGGCCTAACCTTATAAATGCAGACTTTTTATAGAACACATTCATAACGTTATACAAATCTTGTAAAGGCGAAATAACAGTGAGTGTAAAGACATTTTTTTCGCATGCGCTTTTACGCCATTTTGCCCGAGAAGCGTTGAAGGTACTGGGCATGGCTTGAAACAAAGCGTTGAGAGAAACTGAAATAAAGCGATGTGAAATAGTTTCCATGTAAGATCTGACAAAAGTCCAAGAGATTTCTGTTTCCGATATATTTTACAGTATGTAAGATTCCTGGAAGAGATAATAATTATTGGATAAAATATGAGGGATGTCGATAAAGTACGAAGAAAAAGAGCAGTTTGCGGTTCATACGAATCCTATCAGTATCAGTCCATCACAACAAATCAGGTGAGCGAACTTTCTCGGCTCCCATCAGGAGATGGCGTCGCAAGCACTCGAGTTCGCGCCAGGAAGGTGTATTCAAAACCCGACCTGAACCCGGTGATTGATTTATGTATGAAATTCGGCCAAATAATCAAGAAAATGGTGCCAGTAAGTTAGTTTATTCTTATTCTAGTAACTAATCCCAAATCTTTTGTAACATGTTCAGTATAACTGGATCGAGTAATTCGATCTCAGAATTTCAAATTTAAAAGTACGGCACGAAAATAGGTAGCACACACATGTAAATTTCAAATGACATTAAGAAATACACGTAAATTTTCATGGCATAAATGGAGAACGAAAAAAGCTCATAGAAGGGCATTTGTTCCATTGCTCTCCATTCTTCCTCTTTGTATTTCAAGAGCGAGACCTGATTGGTTTATTTTGTTGAAGAGCCCGCGATTTCCCGCCAAAAGAGTTTTGTAATTGCTGAAACTAAAATTTTATCTTGTATTTTACATTTTCCTGTCACAATAACACTGTAAGAGGTCAGTTTTAGCAACGGAAGTGATATGTGTTCATCTGTCCACCTTTTTAATTTCAGTTTTTAGCACCCATTAACGAATTGTGATGCAATGTCAAGTGCTACTACAAGTTAAACACTGCAATACATCAATCCGTCTGTTTACATCACTGGACCAAGTTAGACGCGAGCAGGCATTGTAAACTTTGGTTAATATAAATAATCCTTTTCACCTTCTTGATAACAAGGAGAACAGATAATTGCTTGGAGTAAATATGGCAGAAGACGGAAACGATCAACTAGATTTCACGACGAAAATTGCCGAGCGATCTGAACAGGATTTGCTACCGTTGAAGGAAGATGTAGCAGAATGGTTGTCGAGGGTATTACAAGAAGACATTACAGCAGAAAATATACTAGACTGCTTAGAAAACGGTGTTCTGGTTTGTAAGCTAGCCCAGATTGTGCAAAAGGCAGCCCAAGACTGCATAAAAGCGAAGAAATCGGTGAAGCCCTTAGCCCCGTTCTCCTCGAAATTCCACCAGAATGCCAAAGCTGGGACTTTCTTTGCACGGGACAACGCAGCTCATTTCTTGCAGTGGTGTCGGCAGATCGAAGTTCAAGATTCTGTCCTGTTTGAATCGGACGGAATGGTTCTTCAGAAGCAACCGAGAGAAGTGGTTTTGTGCCTACTTGACGTGGCCAGAGTGGCTGCAGACTATGGAATCGAGCCTCCTAAACTGATCAAGTTAGAGAAAGAAATTGACGATGAAATTGCTGCTGAAGGGAAGAAGCCCGAATTAAAACCGGCCAAGAAAGAAAAGAAAGTATCGAAAGCAACAAGTATTGACGCTGAGGTGAGAATCAATATTTTACTTTCCATTTAATAAGCTTAAATATCGATCAAAGTGTGTAAATATTTCTTCCCTGACTCCAGAAGCTGGTAAATGTGGATGTATTCGTGTTACAATGTTTTTAACAATAAAGCACCACCTGTGATAAAAACAGAGTTCCAACTGCCTTCAATTTTTGTGCAGCTTATTTCAATTACAAAACGAGGACATTACTGTCATTACTGCTGCATGAGTATTGTTGTTACAAATATTACAGGAATGCAGGTCACTTAAGATTTAATGGCTTTTGAACACAAAGTGCCACTTTTAGCCGTCAGTTAGTAACTATTGGGGATTTAAAGTTATTGATAAAGTATTTATCAGACTGGACGAGTATGATAATATGATAATATTGCAGTCTTACACGTAATGTTGTTTATGCGATGAAATTAATTTAGATCTTTAATTGAAAAATGTTACTAAATTTACGCAGAACTCGTGCTGTTATTGCTGTGATTCAAGGCACCATATGGTTAGGTTCTTGACAAATTAGCAACTCCCTGACAGTAAGCCAGCATTCATGCTGGTGTTCATACTGCACAGTCACAAGGAACTGGATCATTGCTGTAATTAGTCAGCCTAATTGGCTTCGTGTCTGCTGTTTTGTACTTGTAGAACCAATTAAATAATAAATGACCTCTGCATGCATTTATGCTTGTATCAAATTACAACTTAGTTTAAAACAACTTTGGAATGGAGACAGTAAAAAACATTTCACAGTTGAGAGGTCTTTGTAGTAGTTTTTATCAGGTTTTTTCCCTGCCTGACTTGACTTTTCACTGTTCCTTGAAAACGTCAAATGACCATTCAAGACAAGATTTTGCCTGAGTTGTCTCATCTGGCCCCCACTGTACAATGCCAGTTTTCTTGTCTCAGCAGGTAGGTTAGGCCTGGTAGGCCATTAAACTTTTCTTCATAAAACTCTTTGGGTCAGCTATCTGGTGTCATGATTTTAGATTTAAAAACAGAAAATTAACTGAAGTTAGCAAAAGTCCAGAGATATCAAAAGCCTGAAAGAAAATCAAAGATCATGAATGTCGGTTAATAATTCAAGTCCTTCTCAGGTCATACAAACCCATTCAGGTCATGGATCATGAAGAATAATTTCCTAAATTCACATTCATAAAATATAAAATCAGCTTATCATGCATCACAATAATTCCCCTGAACATATCCGCACACAACCCTCTATAACCTAAAATAAGTACTTGAAAAGTAGAGGTTAGACAAACATATAGCTTTTTCAACTCTTTTTTAGGTTGCAAGGCTTGCTGCAAAGTATAATGTGAGAATTGAGAGAATTAAAGAGGGGAGATATATCGTGGATGGAAAAATCAACATTTTTGTCAGGGTAAGTGATGTTTGCCCAATTTGATGCTCTGTTATCGTAAACTAGATAGCACCTTTTTTGGATTTTCTACAAACAAAAACTAGATAAACTTCAAGTAATTTATTGTAATCAAGCCACCAACAGTGTCTCTCGCAAGAGCCTTTATTGTCAGCATACAAGGTCTATTCCTCCTCCCAGGGTGGGGGGGGGGGGGTCCTTATATGAGCTATACAAGTATATGTAGCCCCAAAAGGTATAGTTTATTAGCCATTTTGGTCAGAAATAGAGTACTGAGTTTGGCCATGTTGCTCTCGAATTGGGTATGGTTTTTAAAAGAAGTTACTTCTTCATCATTATTGATAAGTCCATCAACAAAAGCCCTTCACAATGCATCTAATATCGGTTTAAACTAGGTCAGGTCATACATACTTGTGGGTTAGGGAAAATCACAGATTTTTGTCTTTGTTTTTCATGTGTCAACAGATTCTAAGGAATCATGTGATGGTGCGTGTTGGTGGTGGATGGGATACATTAGAACACTTTATCAGCAGACATGACCCTAATAAGATTGGAAAAATCTTGACTTGTAAGTAATATATCAAACGCAAATGATTTAGCTCCTAACCCTATCCTGCTAGGATCCCATTTGAACCCTCTAACCCCACAGATTGTTTTTTATTTGATTTGATTTGAACACCTGATCTCCGAGTTTGTACTCCACCTTCATTTCCACTTTGTCACACAAGTAATTATTATTGCAAATTTGTTCAGATGGTTTGTAAAATTTAATTGTTGGTCCCTGACTGACCCTAACCCTTTGACACAAATTACGAAAGGTTAAAATCCCTCTGATCTAAAGATTAAATTGACCTTTAGGCACTACAACATACAACCGCATTATTGTATAGACACAACACATGGCTGTGTTTTACTGGAAAATACACCACTCGTGAAATTCATGCGAAACTGCATCCGGAACCTGAGTGGGGTATTTTCCATATCCATTTCCATATCCTCATTAGTGAAGATATCGATGACATCACTTCCCGCTTTTTCCCATCTGTTTGTTTTTGGGTGGTTGTTTGTCCATCAGTTTTGGGTGGTTGTTTGTTGTTTATATAATAAAAAGAACATTACACATTAGCTTGAAGATATGAATTTTATGCTCTTGTGGCAAGAGGAATATCTCACAAGTGAGATATTGCTCTTGCCACTCAAACATAAAATTCATATCTTCTCACCACCATACCTACCCTGGCTATATATGTACCTGCCATTTTTATATGCAATTCCAGAAAATATCCATACCCACCCCAAGGAAGGTTAATGGAAATTCCAAGGAGGGAGGTTTCAAAAGCACAATTTTTTAAAGGAAAATATGATGATAAAGGCTGGTTTTCACTAGCACATAAGCACAAGCATTAGCAAAATTAAGAAGCAAGTGAGAACACCAGAACATACATGTAAGCATAAGATGATCATACGCAGGCGCAGTATTAACAAAATTCCTCAATACCAGCTTTCCATAACTACAATCAAGATGGCAGATGAAGGTGACCACCTTACGCTTATGCTTATTTCATTCGCGTTCGCACTACGACATAAGCACAACATAAGCATAACATAAGCACAAGAAGAACGAACCATGTTCGTTCTTCTTGATATGTGCTTATGCTTATGCTTATGTCGTGGGTGTTCTCATTTGCTTATGCGAGTGTTTGTGCTTATACGCTAGTGAAAACCAGCCTTTAACTGGAATATCTGGAGAGGTTAACAACATTCCATGGGGGAAGGGTATGGATATTTTCTGGAACAACACATTTGTACTTAATTTTTAAATCATTTTATTTCCATAGCAACACCCCAGTCATGTGATCATCACCATCATCATCATCAACAACAGCTAACACAACTAACAGAAATGTCTTCAACTTGAAAGGTCCCGATGCATTAAGAATTAATTGTCATGAGATCCGTTGTCATAGTTGACTGAGTACCTTCTGTGTTCATCTTGATAACAAAACTGTTCAAGGATTGATTCTCAGTGCACCCTTGAAGTATTTTATTAAAATATTAACATTACTGGCAGATTGTAATTCAGACATGAACAAACAATATTTTATTATCATGTACAGTCAGTTCTACATATATTACTTGGGAAGCAGTGAGAAGAAATTGAATTGTGATATGTTAAGATTTTATGGTATTTCATGTTTTGTCTAATGCATCACAGGTTCTCTGTAACATGAAAAATTATTTAAGCATTCCGTTCACTGGTTAAGACACTCGGTAACTATTGGCTTATCTCTGAGGTGACTGATGTCTTTATACATCATTATAAATAAGACTTTGTAGCCAGGGTTAAAAAGATTTCTGGTGTCTCCACCACTCTTTTTATTGGAAAAAGTTGTTAAATGTTCTTACAGTTAGGGATGTACCCCGGTACATACTGTAGTTTCTGCTTTCATAATAGAATGGGCACATAATTTATACTGATAATTTATGTAGTTCCTGATATTCTCTTAATGCAATGGGTGTATAATGATTAAATTTGGACCAGAATATGAGATTTCAATTGGCCCTTTAAAAGTATGATACTTGGCCTATTTTTAATGAAATACAAGTAGTTCGCTACAGCCATAGCCTGCTAGGGCATTCAGTTTTTTGGCTTGTTTCATGTGTAGTGGCAAGGGACAGCCAGAAATATGTCTGGCATTTACAGGCCACTACAGCTAGAAAGCAAGAACATAGATGAACATTTTGATGTTGTATCTTTTGATACACTAACTTGTCAAAAGTTTTTTGTAAACCAGAATTTAAACCCCAAGCAAGGTCCATAAATATGAAATTTTTTTGTAGATTTTCTCTACATGTAATTGGAGGTTTTCGCTGTCTGAGTAAAAGGTGCATAGTTGCAAACATATGCAAAATTAATGTTTTAATATTTAAATTATAAGTCAAACTATTCTGTGGCCATATTTAACTTATAGGGAACACTTGGAAATTGATAGTTGCAATTACAAACACAGAGTGTATTGAAGCATGGATGTTTTATATAATTTTTAATGAAGTTCAATTCAATGAATGGGTTGTAATAATTATTTTACAGAGTTAGAAATTAAAAGAATTTTGGAGTCACTGATGTTCATGTTTTTTTTGAAGAATAAGAATGTTAAAGAATACCCTACACTCCACTTTGACAAACACAAATTGATCATATACATGGGTTATTGACCAAGCGTGAGGTCAAGATGGCTGGATATTGACAAGACTTTTTTTTTGCCCATTTATAGACAATATTGAGTTGAGGTCCATAACATGCAAAGTGGAAGGGCCAAGTAAGAATAATATTTGACTGAGGTCATGGTGTACAGCAAGGTCTGTATCTGGAAAACAGAATATTGTTCTGTCTGGTACACATATCACACACAGTCCTGGTATCCTATCACAACACATTTAGCCAGAAATTGAAATAATTTGACCACTGATTTGTTTGAAGAGCCAGTTTTTTTGTCTCCAGACTGGCTTACAGGATTGCTTTCCAGAACATTGGAGTTGGGGGCACTGCATACAGTGGTATGTTAACATTCCTTATCTGTTTATACTGGTACTTGGTTTTAAAAATGGTTGACAAAAAACCAAGAACAGACTCTCCAGGATCTTGAAGTTTTGATATGTTAAGATGCACATTGGAAATACTGGGAAGATAGCCATCTAGTTTTCATTATAATTAAG
>OMLO01003926.1_pt1 | contig 12337 bp, 16 predicted proteins | sample 1674811 | NCBI WGS metagenome assembly OMLO01 (sample SAMN06265003, study PRJEB25207) | coral metagenome | isolation source: Coral host | place: Mexico:La Bocana,Puerto Morelos, Mexico | collected 2008-11-13
AGACCACTGCCTCTTAAGAGTAGGTCCAGTGAATGGCCATCACACACTCTTTTTTGAAGGAAGTTAAACTAATGAGAGAAAAATACATTGATTCTTTAACGCATCTTTGGATTTAGGCTTTTTTGACATTTACACCTCTTCAAATCTTGCAGTTCCCATTTGTGTCCTCGCATGCACCTCCGTTTTGCTGAGAGAGGTCTGGGCTGTCAGCGGGCTGCACCTGAAGCAGCCAAGGACGATCAACAGTCTCATGTCATGATCACGGCGTGAAATATGTTTGTGTGCCATTGTCTGCGCAGGATTGTTTAGCTGTTTCGGAGTTCAGACCTCAGAGAAATGAATTGGTTGGAGTTGCCCAATAGTTTCCGGAACTGTGATCTTTGTGGGACTGGAGTGAGTCATTTCTCATGAGCTACTTTCAAGACTGCACTGGTTTTATTTGGCTTGAGGTTGGAAACCGTGCGACGCTGAGATCGAACCGAAAAGGCCCACCTTTTTCTGAATTGTGGTATGGTCCTGAAAAGTTTGAAACCTTGACTCTACCTACTACATATTATCATTTTACTGAAGGAATTCCACATTTGACCTTGGCTCTAGACATGTGCAATGGCTTTTCTTCCAACAGGTCCTGTCTATGTCGTCGGCGAGGAGGCAGTTTCTGGCTTAGAATCTTTCAATGAACCATCTTACACGGATGCGGTGGTGGATTTTGAAGATGGAAAAGAACACAATCGTTTGAGTGCTGCATGGAACACTCAAAAAGTATGCCCTGTCATCCAGTAACTCCAACGTGGATTGACCGGAGGAAAGGTTGTGCGATGTAACAATCACATTTGGCCCGGATGTATCTTCTTTCTTCTGACTTTCGCGCTAGTGCATCTTTTTACTTCTGACTGGACTACTCTACTCTGCTTTTCAACTGTCCATATTGTCGGAAGTTAGACCTTTAAACTTCCTTTGATTAGTAGGCAAATCAGTCATTTATTTTTTGAATTTACCATTTGAACGGTTTTGTGAAGAAGTTCTCACGACTCCAATCTTCTAATTGCAAAAAAAGGAACTTCTCCTGTACATGGATCATTTGCCCATCTTATTGCAGAACGTCACATGACATGATAATTTGATGGAATTGCGATGAATTGTGTGTGTGAAACTTTGGCCAGCTATGATAAGACAATCTGAATGTATTGAATGTCATGTTCAAGCTAGCAATTGATGAATTAGTCAATGAATATCTGATTCGAACACTGCATGTTATGTCTGCCAGGGCTTCGCAGCATGTCTGAGACACGGAAACGGTCACGTGGCTGTTACTTAGAACCTTTTCTTCCAGAAATTTGTGCTTCTCAATGTTTTTCATGTTTTCCTTGGTGGGCGCCCAGGTATTTGAAAGCGCTCAGAGCTGCTGCACTGAACCCGCAGGAGAAATCTTTGCTGGAAACACCTCCAGTTAAAAAAAGTGCTCCGGTGTTGGAAACACCCGCCAAGACCTTGCGCAAAGCTTTTTTTCAAGAGGTTGCAGCAAAGCAAGAGGTTGCAGCAGCGCAGTCAGCAACAGCATGCCCAACTCCAAACCAGTTGGTGGCAGCCCCAGAGTCACAGAACTCGCACGATCTGGTGGCAGGGTTCAACATCTCTTTGGAGAGCATTGTTGCATTTCAAAGATCTGCTGATGCCCTTGGCAAAGGGCCTTCTTATGCGAAAAAGCATGAGACTTTTGTCAGTACCATGGCCTTTGAAAGTTGGACGTTTTTGATCAAGTACAAAAATGAGTTCTATTGGCTTGTTTCTACGTGTTTCTCCTTCTCAAGGCTTTTGGTCCCAGAGAATCAGTCACAAATTGACTAGCCATGTGTTTTATCGTCTCAAAGTTCGCCCATCAGGAAAGAGACCTAACTATGACAACAGCAACAGAAGGCTGATGGCAAAGCCTATACACAGAGAGAAGTGACAAGGCTATGTTACAGGTGTTTGTTTACAAACCCTTTTTTCGTCCTGGTGATGATGTTTTTTTGACTGACTATCTGATATGGGTACAGCCCATTATGTTTTGATGATGATGATTATGATGATGGTGGTGATGATGGTGATGATGACAACGATGATAAAGTCGACCATCCTGGTAGGTGGAGAGTGGTGGCATTCTGTGTTTTCCTTCTCACTACCCTGACACATGCAGCCAGCCAATCCCATTATGTGGCTCTAAGGTTTGGCTCTCGTGGGGCTAGCTCTTTCCGTCTCCAGCATTTGGCCTCACTTCCCCATTGCAGATGTCACCGGCGAGTTTGCTTTCAACAGTTGACCCCGATTTTGAGGGCACTCAAAGAGTTTTTGTGCATATTCTGGAAAATGCCTAAACACTGGCAAGACCAATATCTGGTGCAGGTCCTGAAGCAAGGTGAAGAAACCAAAACATGGTTTCTGCTGGGAACACGTCTCAGCTTCAAATGCATTATAGCAATATTGGGAATGGGAAACCAGCGGGTGGAACGAGCAAAGTCTGGAAGACCAGACATGCGTTTCCAGGTTTGGGGCTGTGTTCCTTCGGTGTTTGAATTTAATTTAAAACTTGTATCAGAGATGTTTTGAAACTGACTCTGACATTTTTGGACTCTCAAAATCCCAGTGGCCGTGGTTGTCAATTTTGTCCATTAGATGGCTTTTGAAAACCAAAAGAACAAGGAATTGTTGCTTTCATATTTTCGATGTTGCTTGCAGTCACCGGGTTGATTGCGGAATCAGGGGCAATGTATTGACTCGGGTTGGGTTCAGAATGTATAGCAATGCTGTAAATTATGAAAGAATTCCTGACAAAAAACACAGTCTTTTTGGTTGGCTGGTATTTAAATGTTTGGTCATTTTTCTTCATTTGCCAACCTCCATCAACCTTCCCATTAGACTCCCTGGAACAATGCACATATTCACACTGAAAGACTTTAAGACGTTCCCTCTTTGTTTTTGATGGTTGTGATGATCATCAAACCATAACTGCCACTGGTGATCGTGAAGGGTGGTTATGATGGTACTTGTTGTGGGCAACTTTCATGCCTGTTTCATGCCTTGGCCAATCCAGGTTAAAAAGACAGCTACAAAGACCAGGATCATCAACCAGTTTTTGCTGTCAATGTACATGGGTGCTGCTGGAATGCTCCCTGACCGGTGTCTTGACTATGACTATGACAAACATGCTGTGCCCAACCATGAACTGGAATTGAAATTTCCTTTTGCCAGGTTCCGGAGAGGTGCAAATCCTCGCAAACCGTCAAAAACTGCAGAACCACTTTCTGTGATCCATGGAAGATGTGTTGATGAGAGTGATGAGGATGCCAGCAGTACTTTGGCTCATGTTTGGTTTTAAGAGGTGTCATCTTGAGATTCCAATCATGATGGGTATCTTGCTAAAAATCATCTGAAAGCTTACCATCGGAAGCAAGTCAGGCGAAGATGGAACATCTGATACGGAGTATGATCTTCATGCTGGTCCAGAGAAGCTAGAAGCCAACGAGGAACTTCGCATGCATCTGCTTGGACTCAACAGTTATTTCAGCCAGCAAGGATCTTAGATCATCTAAACAACGTGAGGTCTTTGGAGGTTAGGGGCTGATGTTTTGACAAGTTTATGCAGTGTATTCACTGATGTGAGTTCGACTGCTTGATTCTTGATTGTTTTCATTCATTCCTGGATGGTTCTGCTAGGAACAGCCCCAATGATGATCTGAACCAGCTTACACACCTTACTCTTGTGAATGTCACCTTGCTGAACCTAGGGTGGTGGAGTGCAATTTTTGCAGCCGGGTGCATCAGTTACCTACAAGATATCTGCCTCCAGGCAATATCAGAATGTTATATCAACAAATGGGAAGGCCGAAGATCTCGAATTTCAGCAGCAAAGAGTCAGTGATTGAACCCTTGAGTGCTTAAAGATGGATAAGGTGAGTTTTGAATGGTTTTGATGTAACTGTAGTTATGAGATGTTGTGAGTTCCCTTTGCAGGTGGCAGGCCCTCACTATATGCTTGTCAATTTCAATTCTCTTGATGTTGTTCTCACACCATGATTTTCATAGACTCACTGCAGCTCTCTACTGCTGTTTCTTTTGTTTCCAAGGTATTCGCAATTCCACAGGGTGTTCAAAGCAACATGGGATCCGATCTTGAAGTTCTTAGCGCCTTCAAGCCACGGAGTTTGCGACACCTGTGCGAACTGTAAAGAACAATTTCGGCTTTGCCGTGGTGACCTTCAGCTTAAATTTTCAGGCTATGCTGTGACTGGAGTTTCTAGATTTGGAGCGCAGCTTGAACGCAAACGCACACACACACACAGACACGAACGCACACACACACTCTCCCCAAGTCCTTCTTTGTTCCTTTTCAGGGTGTTTGGTGGATTGCGTCAGTCTTGCAAGCCTTGAAGAGACAAAAAGACCAAAGGTAAGCCACCTGCTGCAACCTTGCCAGGTAAGACTGAGCAGTCTCAGGGCAATGTTGAGTGATGAGGCACCAAAGATTGCGTTTTGTTTGTCTATTGATCAGTTATGTTTTTTGATGGGTTTTGTTTGTCCATGTTGGCTTTTTTGCTTTCTTTGTGACTGTTTGGTTTGTTTGTTTTTCGTTGTGTTTCCCTGGTCTTTCCCCTACAGTGCGAGGCTCCTTACACTTGGAGGCTGTCGCCAAGAAATATGTGGTGCAAGGCACGACTTTAAGATAATGTGTGAAGTATTGTTGTGTGCTAGCTTCTGCATAACTTGTCACCACCGTACCCAATACCAGAGCGATTACCACATATACACAAATTGGTTCGTTGAAAGTTTAAAACTGCAGCTGATAAATCAGTAGAAGTTTTGTTGTGACACTTGCAAGTGTGAGGGGCTCTCCCAACTGCAGCTCAGAGCCAGTTTGCACCCCAGCGTGTCCATTTGTTCACAGTTTCAAACTGATCTAGAATCTAACGATCATTTTTGATAGCTTTTGCATCACCCTTGATGTGAAAACTGAAAACTGATGCCAATTTTGAACCTGTGCAGGTTCTAATGCATTCTTTCCTTTGACTCCAAGGTGCATACTAGCTGACAGGGCTTGGTGAAGCTCAGTGCTGAAGAATGCCTTCTCCTTGGCCTTTTCTAATAATAATGGCTGGGGGCAATGTGGGTGACCATGCGCTATGTCAAAATGTGGGGGCAATGCGCCAATGCGCTATATCAAAATGACAATGCGGGTGACCATTTGCTGAGGCCAGGTTTTGGAGTAAAAAGCTTCCCGCTTTCAAGAAGGCCAGGCTTTGCTTCAATATTTGTCTTCCCAGTAGTAACGCATTATCACTCGTGGCTATTAAATCATTATACACGCATTTACACGCGTGATATATCCCGCGTGATCCATTTGCCGCGTGTTCGTGTGTTCCATTTGCCGTTTGCCGTTTGCCGTTTGCCGTTTGCCGTTTGTCGTTTGTCGTTTGCCGTTTGTCGTTTGCCGTTCTGCTCTTTATGAATTGAATTTGTATAAAATATTGATAAAACAGTGTTGAAACATGTTGAAATCAATCGTGCCAAATCTTAGAGATTGACCTTGAATTGTATTTGCTATCATTCTGGCACTGACAGGCCTTGTATCTTCTTTGCTCGCAGCCCAATATGTTCCATGTGAAGTGTTTCATTGTGAAATTGACCAACGGAGCTGTTTCACTTGCTTGACGCTGTGGTCTTGCCATTCCCAGGCCATGCAACATGTACAATTTCATCCTTGGCTGCGAGTGCAACTGCTGGGTCCCCAGCCCTTCAGTTGGTTTGTCTTGATTGTGCCTTCCTACAGTCTTGGAGTATCATAATAGACCAGGCCTTTAACAAAGCTTTGCCTTTTCAGTTTCCTGAAGGCTAGTGGTCTATCACCGAGCCATTTTGTGTGGTGTGGCATGGGCCCGAGAAATAATCTAGCGACCTGAGTTTCTATTCTTTGCCATTGATCCATTGGTTGTGTAAGTTCAGTGTCATTTCTACCTTGACTTTCAGAAGAAACAGCAAAGTCTGCCAGCCACGAACAGGAGGAGCCATGTGTGATGCACTGCCATGTTTGAATCTTTCATTCATTTTGGTCCAGCCTCTTGAGATTGCATGCACATCTACATACAAGCACGCAATGCTGATGATACTGCACCGCAAATGCAAGGGGAAGTTTGGAGACATAAGAAAGTCCTTGTCAGAAGGGATTGCACTAAACAAGGTTCTAGATTCCAGCCTAATATCCTGAGAGCGGTAGCTGGTCTTACAACATTTCTGTTTAAAATCAGACTGAGTGGTTGTCTTGAATGGTCACAGTGGTCCCAACCTGAGGACATGCAACTGAAATATGACATCGCGAAGGAGTATGCCGACCACATCCGGCTAGTGACAGCTGACAGAGACCTCGAAAATTACCTTTCTGTAACCTGTCTCCAAATTTTGTTTGAAGTGCTGAACGCATTGGCCAATGGATGATATCTGGTATTTACCGCCGTGGCACCTCCTTACTGCCAAGGCTCAGTCTCCTTTGGAGTATCCAGGTGATGCATTGTTCATCCACATGGTGCCATGGCTGACTCATGTTTAGTTACTGCCATGATCCAAAATTTGGCATGATTTTATTTAGTTTATTGCTTTCTGCTTTGCGCCATCCAGTCAGGATGGAATGGACCAGTCCAAATGGTCGTTGCCAAGACATAGGCAGGGAAGGGTCTTGAAGAGCGAAATGCCACTTCAACGTCCAAGGATGAAAATTCAAGGATGCTGGAACCTTGCTTGATGGAAATGATGATGCCAAGCAGTTTTCAATGTTGCAGCCCTTAAGAGAGCCTGCTAGACAGTGTCTTTCATTGCTTCAGCAGCTGAGGATTCACAACACAGTGCTTTACCTGTTTGTCCTATCCCCACTTCTTCCTGCAGATGCCAGCATGGTGCTGGAAACAACCTGTCGCGCCCTGGACTTCGCTTTTAGCTCAGGTGTCAATTGTGACCAATTGGTCCTTTGGGTTTCTTGGCTAGTGCATGCCGTTCAATGCTTTCAGGCTATCCAAACTTTTTGAATCTTTTTGAAATTGAGTGTGGAATGGTCCCGTTGATCCGTTTCACGCACACAGGCTGATAATTGCCCAAGGGAGAATAAGAATGGATCCTTGATCAAATTCTTGACGTATTTGGTGGCGCAAGGGCGTGTGCGTATGAGTTCAATACTCTTCAGCACCAAAGGCCATACGCATAATGCCTTAGGTTTCTTGGCCTTGCACTTTTTTTGAACAAGCAAGCCTTTGGTAGTTTCATTTATTGTACCCTGTCCCCATACAAGTTTTCTCATTCGGTTCGGTATCCTTTTCGTTGCCAAGATCAACTCTATGGCCTTCTCAGTGTGGCAATGCGATATGTAGATGTCATGAATGATGAACAGGACGTTGTGTCGACCTTTGGCTGATTTGTGAGTAAAAGTCGTACTGGTTCACTTTTTATCAAGTTTGTCAAAAGTGCTTGCAGGAAGATGATCCTGAAATTGAGTAAGAGCAGAAAAGCACTTTCAAGTCTAGGTTCAAATGCAAGACTGAGGACGGTTCAGCATTTGCTGGAGAAAATCGGTATACGCAACTGGGTAGGACCGAAGTGCAAAATCAAAGTTGAATACATCGATGCGGTGAGAGATTTCAAGGGTTGGTTTCCAGATTGCAACAAGTGTGCAAAGCTGAGCAAACAAAAGTTAACAAAGTTTAAGTATCCCATCACTGCGTTGTCATCTCCATTTTTGCTGTGGTCTCAGGTTGGACCAAATCCCTGTCACGTATGCTGGTGGGTTGAAGGAAGATTCAACAAGTCAGCACGCATTCATGTGTCTTCTACGTCAAGGCTCCTGATGTGCCTCTTTTTGAATGTCATGTGTTTCTGTGCGTTTCCCAATTTGTGTTGTTTGAGGGTTGCTCGTTCCTTTCCCATCTGTTCTGAAACTGTGCAGACTTGCCGTCAAACATCAATGTGGACACCTCCTATACAAGGGCGGCCATGCACTTGGAGAAGCACCCGCATGATGTTGTCGTTGCAGTCAAGCGATTCGCTTCTGATGATCAACTCAGTCAAGCACCTGTGCTAGGTTTGCCCGCGGCTTACTTACGGTACATAGGACCATTGCCACAAGTACCCAGGGCCCTTAAGACAGTCAAGTCCAACGTGGCAAAGGATTACATGACCCTAGCAAAAATGCTCCTGGAGAAACGTCCAACCCAAGCTACAGGTCGAGCAGTGCGATTTCTAGCTCCTTCCTCTTTTAGTTCAGCGCCTTTTTAGTTTTGAGCTAGCAATGTTGATTATACATTAAGGCCATCAAACTGGTCAAATTGCTGTGAAGCACTCTCCTTTCCTTTGAGGTTGGATTGTGCCAACATAAACCACCTGGAGCCCTTCCACGGCTTCCTTGGTTGGAAAAGGCCGGTGGCAAAAAACATTTGATTAAGTATCATTCAAGACTAAAAAGTGTTTCTGAGAAAGCAATGCTTAAGTGGAAAGAGCAATCTACGAAAAAGACATTCAATTCTGGAATGTTGCTTTCCTTTTCAGAAAGTTCTTTGTTGCAAGCATTCCTGAGTCGGCAAAAGGAATCTGCACCACCATCAATTTCACTGGGGCTGCCTTCGAAGCTGGCCAGACTTGCGCCGCTGATGAAGTTTTCAGCACGGCTGAAGGGGACGTAACAAACCAATGTGTTTGTAGCTGCTTTTTTGGATACTGTCACTGTTGTAAGGTAACAAAGGCCTTAACAGGGATTGCATTCGCAGAATGTATAGGTTTTGGACCGGCTGAACAAGTGGCAACAAAGCAAAGCATTTCCAGCTGCTTTTATTTATCGCACGTTGTAGTGTCACAGGGATTGCGTTTGCAGGATATATATTGATTCCCTTCAGCATGAGACTTCAGCCGCATTCAGACATTACAGTGGCCATTAGAAATTGGTCCGCAGCAATTCATTTCCGCAGTTTTGTGCAACTTTGACACTGGCATTCTTACAGGCCATTCTGTTGCACTTGTAGTTTCCTCCAATCTGAGCACAAGATGCCCTTAGCCTTGTAATTGTTTCTTGTGCCCCAGGCACCATGGGAAAAGGAGAACCTTCAGATGTGATTGTGGTGGAGGCAGTTTTGTTCGAGTAAGTCTGATATTTTGTTTTGTTGCTTATCCAATGCTGTGAGGCTGAGGAGTCTTCTACACACAAAGAATGCAAGGACAATCAAGTTGCTAGTCAGATTTGTATTGGGTGAAATCAAAAGGCTAGGGTTAATAACATGCTGATGGTCCAAAGCAGTATTCCGTGCAGGGCTGCTAGATTAGCCGTTGATTGGATTGAAATCAGGCATTGTTTCAACATCTTTCAACAATGTCAGGAAGAATCGATCGAAGATAGGCGCAAGGTTGAAAGCAAAGTCGAGGAGATGGAGAAGGAGAAGAAAAAGAACGAAGAACATAAGGAGGAGAAGCCAAAGAAGCCAAAAACAAGCAAGCTAACACCAAGTTCATCCAAGTTCTTGTTCTGCTTTGAAATCTGGAATTCCTTTGGATCCACTCTTGGTGTGCAAACAGTGTGTGCTGGGAGCAGGACGTTTTGGAAGGTGTTCCCAAGCTTGAGGTGGCCTTTCTATGTACTTGAGGACTTTGAGTGCATACCAATTGGCTTCTGTTATTTCTTGCAGGACCTTGATTTGTGGCATCCCCTTTATGATGCAGCAGGGGATGAGTGGACTGATTCTCAGGTGGCTAAGGGTCTGACTTGTTTGAGTTCAAGTGTTTACTTAGTTCTGTGCACTTGCTTGTTGTGAAGGTGACTGAGCATGTCCTATGGAGCCGAAAGGCCCATACACCGTGATGTGCAAGGGCAAGCCTTTCATACCCGAGTTGCTCATTGAAAATAATCATTGCTTTACCTTTTTGCAGGTTGGCCCAGCCATGCACAGGAAACTTTGCAAACGTTACGAGGAGGCAGGGCTCTCCTAATTGCTGCCCATCAACCAATCAGTATTTTCTTTGTCTTGGATGTGCTGGGCAGGAGGTACACGAGCGACAACGTTTGGAGCAGCAGCAGTTGCAGCAAGAGATGAAACGGAAACGCACTGCTTCACCTGAGATGAGCTGATATACCAACGCTGGTGTCCTAATTTGTTTGATGCATAAATTTTAATTTGCTCAAGGACTGATTGGTATCAATCAACCATTGAGGCAGCTGCATTTTATTGTAAAACTGTGGTGCAAAAGATAACATGCGATATTGCTCTGCCACCACAAGTCATTGTTTGTCAGTCAACACTTCACGAGATTGCATCAAACGCTTGCCCCTTTTTATTCATGCTTCTGCCAATGGTGACTGTGGAGCAAGGGCTCAAACGTGATATCTCAGTACAGAATGGGACCTATGACTTTCAAATCCGCGATCCGATCTTTCTGTGATGCCAAGTCCTCGCAAAACCGCCCTTCTGCGATCAGGCGCTAACTCATGTTGCGAACTGTTGGCATTTCCTGTAATTTGACATTAGTTTTTGGTTTGTAGGCTGCTGGGGTCTAAGCCCGGGCGGGTCGCCATTCAGTTTGCATAGTAGTCAGATCTAAGAATAATTCAGGACATGTATCATCATCTAATCAACCCACGAAATTCTATGAGAGGACCAGTTTAATTTGCGACATTTGTTCATGGAGCATTCCATGACGTTTAATTGTAGGAACATGCAGTGGCTGGCAGGAGGAAAGGCTCATCGAAGCAAAACACGCATTGCAAACTGCTTATGCCCTAGACAGACTCTATTGGTTGTCGGATTTTCTTTTGACTACTGTATAATAACTTCATTTCATTGCTCTCAGGCATGTCCACTTTTCGGACAAGGTGGAGCATGTCGAAGTCCGAGAGAAGAAACAGCTGGATTCTCAAACGCTTTGAATTTTGAATGGAAGAATGTTCTTTTTTGCCCTTAGGCATGTCCAATTGGAGAAACAGGATACAAATTTGAGAAGCAGGATAATAAGTTAAGTATATCCAAGCGAACAACCAGCTAGCTTCTCAAAAGCTAATTCAATGTGGAAAGAATGTTCCTAGCTGTTTCTCAAGGCGTGTCAACAGTGGGAAGTCGGATATGAAGACCCAAGCGAAAAAACAGCTGGAAACTCAAATTAAAAACCTTACATGTTTGCTTCGGAAAAAAAAGCTCTTGTTCAATTAGATTTCAGTGCCCTCAGGCATGTCAAGTTTGCTAATTAATAGATAAAGGCGAAACCAATCACCTCTGTAACAAAAAACACTTGGAAACGTGTTTCTCTGAGGAGTGTCAAATGTCAGAAGGAGGATAAGGATATCCAAGCGAAAAATCCGCCGGCTCCTCAAAAACCATGGTGGGTTGTTGACCTTCAAATTTCTCAACCTTTAAAGGTCCTTTCCAATTAAATTGAAACCAGTCGTCGTCCAAATAAGGTCTCTTGCAGGTAAATCCCGTATTCGCAGGCTCGGACCAGCCAAGTGCTGCAGCGTCAATTTGCCATGAGCAGTCTTTGATTAGTTAGTGAGATGATAAAAACAAATCGTTCATTGACTGGATACTATTTGATGTTGAAAGCAGTGTTCCAGTGAGCATGAATCCGATATCACCAAACTCTCAGGGTGAGATTGTTACTACTCTAGTTGTTGTCAGGTGCCTCGATGGACCAGTGGCGGCAAGTGCCAAAACTGTCAAGAAATCCATTCTGAAGAAAAAGCCAGCCCCTAAGATCCAACTTGAAGAAAAGTATACAGACCTTGTGAATGTGTCTGTGAATTTATTCCCATGTTGAAGTTCACCATCATCCTGAAACTTTTACCTGAACACTCATGCCTTAGGCAACCTGAACAAGAAGAGCCACTGGCTCAGTCATGGACATTCTGTTGGCTGCCAGCTGTTTGTTTCATTAGCTGATTCGACTTCATTGAATTCCAACCCCAGGAAATGCTACCCGAAGACCGACATTCGGAAAGCCGAATCCTGGGACCCTGTGAACTTCAAAACGGTCCTATCTACATACACTTGGGCAGACAAATTCATTGCACGCATTGCGTGTTGCTTTGGAAAGGCCTATGTCACAAAGAAAATGCGCATGTGGAATTGGCGGCTCTCTACAGCCTTTTCAGGCATTGGATGCGCTGAGACTGCCCTGCCCTCAGGTACTCTGCTTCATCACCACCTGTCATTGGGTTTTTGATATTGAGTTGTCTTTGGTTGATTGTTTTTAGAATATCAATGCCCATGAAACATCCCTTTTTACCAAGTGACATAGTGAGGCAGCTTTGGCTTTGGAAGCTGCTGTTCAAAAATTTCTTGGCCAG
>OMLO01003927.1_pt1 | contig 12334 bp, 11 predicted proteins | sample 1674811 | NCBI WGS metagenome assembly OMLO01 (sample SAMN06265003, study PRJEB25207) | coral metagenome | isolation source: Coral host | place: Mexico:La Bocana,Puerto Morelos, Mexico | collected 2008-11-13
TATTTTTCTCTCCGCTCTGTAGTCAGTTCTTCCTCAAATTCTCCTTGTTGCGAATACCACTGAAGGTATTCGATAAATTCCAATCAGTTTATCTCAGTCACTTCTACTTCCACAGCACAAAACTACGCAAAGAACCGATTTAAGTTTTCGTCCTCACTGTGATCTATCTATTGGGCGAGTTTGTTTGGGCACCAACATGGCAAATAGCAACCGTCGTCAAGGTAAAAGTCACGTGGGTGAAAACCAAGAATAGACGTTTTTTTAAAAAATGGCCGCCATCTTGACCGGAAGTAAAGACGTCAGAAGTCTAAGATGTCAAGATGTCAAGAAGTCTAAGATGTCGGAAGTAAAGATGTCAGAAGTCTAGCTTTTCTGTTGAAATTGTGCTTTTATTTGCGTAAATTTAAGAGCAAAGCTTTCCTTCATTTAAAAACAAGAAATGTTCATCAAAGGAAATAGAAATATATATATATTCATTACGAAATATATACCTTTTTTACGAAAACCGGAAGTGAATTTATTTTTACCCAAAATCCCATTGGAAAAGTGCACAATCAAACGCCGCCATCTTGGAGGAACCACGCTACTTGAACTGTAAGTATAAACAATTTAGCATTTATTTATTTAGGGGGGATTATACTTAAATGGTAAACTTTACCTAATTCTTTTTAGGTTAGAAAAAAGTGATAAGATCTCGCTCTAGAAAACTGTAAAACAAAACATCATTTGAACTGCATGTAAGCACAAAAGATACACATTAGTTCTGTGATCGGCCAGGGATTGCACTAACTTAAATAAACTTTCCATATTTTTTAGATAAAAGAAAATACTAGTATCTATGATATGTAGCATTAATCACTATTAATTTGAACTGTAAGTATTCAAAGTACACAGTAGTTCACATCAGTGAGATTTGGTACTAGCAATGAACTTTTTACTCTTTTTTAGATCAAAGAAAAGACTTTTTCCTATAAAATATAAACATTATAAAAAAGAAAAGGCAGCATCGCTATGTGAACAGAAAGCTAAAAAAATATGTATGATAAAAAGTATTTGGTTTGTATTATTTTATGGTCCTCAACTAAGTGTCTCATCCTTTTTAGATCAAGGAAAAGACTTGTAGTACATGATACAAAAAGAATGATACAGTACAAGCAGCATTACTTTATTTACTGTAAGTAGGCATTATGAGCAGTGTATTGTTTGGTTAAGTATTGTTCTTAACTAGCTTACTTTTTAGTTAAAAAAATAGACCAATACACGATATGTAGCTCGACATAGTAAGAACAACGTTATAAGCAGTAAGTAATTGAAAGAGCTTTGTTTGTTTGCTTGTTTTACAAATCGAATCAGCTAATCAATTACACAATGCCCTTTTCCGCAATCCTTTTCAGATGTGAGAAGAGACTTACACTTTTAGTACTGTGAAAGAGCATCATTTATTGACAACCATAAGTATGAAAGATTTGAAATTACATCCAGGTAAATTTATATACTATGAATTAAAATGAACGGTGTTTAAATTCAACGTTATTCATTTCAGATTGAATGGCTCAGCAACAACAAAAACAAAATACTGATTGGCAACCTTGCGCCATTTGTCAAGAACAGAAAGATGAGCCACTACGATGCCCTGCAGACTCAAAGCGCTTAGACGCGGGCATGGGATACGCAACATTGGCTGCAAACGTAGAAAAATTTGCGACTATGGAATATCAAGGCTAAACGAAGGCTGTGGGATGGAGGAGACCTTTATGTTACGCCAATGTTACGTAAAGCATGTTGGCATAAAAGTTGCTATATCTTATTTAATACTACCAAGTTAAAAAGGGATGAAAAGCGTCAGGAGAAGCAAAACCCGACTGAAGTAGGTGGGGGAAAGTTCACTCGATCAAACGCAACTAAACCAATTCAACGGGACGATCGGTGTGCAAGCTTTTTACGTGAAAACCATACTAACTATGCTCGCTGGCTACCAGTACATCTTCGAGATATGTGTGTACTTCAGAAGACTGCGCCTGATGTTGCAGCAGCTTTCCAGGAAGGACTATTCGCAGTGAACAAAACAGCTCGAAAGTTTTGAGCGCTCGCAATTGATCATGCGCATGAGCAAAATAATGTTATTGTCAAGGGAGAAGGTGGAGCTGTTGGCCTGAGAGAACCCGGATGCTCTGCGAAGGTGGATTCTCTCTGCACCGGAAATCGCGAGAATGGTCAATGAGTTCCAGGGTTTTATGGCTACTCATTCAGCTAGCTCGACAAGTTTGCTTCATCACTAGGCAGAAAGAAGCTACCAGGTTGCATTTTACAAAGACGTGAAATCCCTTGAAGAAGCCATCGAGGATTTTGGCAATCCATTCGTAGAGGAAACCCAAGATTTTTTTGTGCTTGACACCAAAGTTGTGGCAGACGAGTCCTCAGTTTCCAGGATGCAAAAGATAGAGTCAACTGGGAAAGAACAGTGCAAGCGATTTATCTCTGAGCGTCTTGTTAAAAGAAATGTATCTTTGGAAGAACCAATTACTAGAAACAAGCTTGATTTGTTGTCTACGGTTACACAAAAGATGTCTAGAACGGAAAAAAAGCTCTCATCCATCAAGAAAGATTGTTCGCTGTTTTCCAGGCTATATATTGCTTGCCAAACCAGAGCCGGTGATTTAGATGAATTTTTCAAATAGGAAAACCAAGGCTACCCACCATCCTTAGTTGATCAAGGCAATCTACGTCTACCAAGCAAGAAGTCGGAGCTGACAGAATGTCTAGAAGTATTAATCCAACCAGTGACCAATATGACAGACGTATAAGTCGCAATCATCGACGGAGCTGTTATTGTAAACATGATCAAGCCAACTCCTACACAGCGCACTTTCAATAATTATGCACTTGGAACTTTCCTCCCGTATTTAGAAGCTCAACTTTGTCGAGTTAGTCGCATAGATTTCGTATGGGACGAATAGAGAGACAATAGTCTGAAATCCACAACAAGAAGCAAGCGCGGTACTGGTGTACGGCAGCGTGTACAAGCGGATGGCAAGCTGCCAAGAAACTGGAAGGAATTCCTTCGTGTTGAAAAAAACAAGCAAGAACTGTTCAAGTTTCTCGCTGAATGTTTATCGTCAATGGACACGCAGAAACAGATTATTACCACGTTTGGGCAGGAGATGAAGAGTACTCTCCCATGTGTCAACCTTCAAGGAATCGCTCCCTGTACACATGAAGAAGCTGACACCAGGATGTTGCTACATGCTGCTCATGCTGTGGACTGCGGGTACAATAAGATAATGTTGCGTGCTGTCGACACAGATGTCGTTGTCCTTGCTGTATTCACTGTACAAGTGCTCAGAGATCGTGAAAGTCAGCCATTTTAGCTCTGGGTTAGTTTTGGAACGGGAAAACACCACAAGAATATTCCAGCTCACATAATTACCAGCAGCCTTGGTCCTCAAGGTGCTCGTTGTTTACCAGCCCTCCATGCTTTTACAGGCTGCGATACCGTATCCAGTTTCTTGGCAAAGGAAAGAAGACTGCGATGGTAACTTGGAATGACTTTCCTGATGTCACTGGAGCCCTCCTTGCCTTGACCATTCATCCATCAGAAATCAAATCGCAGTTGATGTGCATCCTGCAACGACTCGTTGTTCTTCTTTACGACAGCGCCAGCACAAAGACGACCGTCAATGTGGCACAAAAGCAGATGTTTGTTCAGAAAGGCAGGCAATTCGACAACATTCCACCCACAGAAGCTGCTTTACTAGAACATGTTAAATGCACTGCCTACCAAGCAGGTCATATTTGGGGTCAAACCTTGATTCCAAGCCCAGGACTGCCAAGCCCTCAAGACTGGGGATGGAACTTCGAAGATGGGATGTGGAAGCCATTCTGGACAACTCAACCAGAGGTCATGAAGTCATGTCAGGAGCTTATTAGCTGTAGATGCCAGAGAGGATGTAGGGGACGCTGCTCCTGCACAAAAATGAGTTAAGCTGTACAGATCTATGCCGATGCCCAGATGAATGCGAGAGGAGATGAGGAGCTGCATGTAACGAACCCGAACTTAAGGCTTTTATACACATGTTATTAATGTGTAGAAAATCACTGTTGTATCCGAATTTGCACTAGACATAATACCAAAATTGTTTATTTTCAGAATACAGCTTGAAATGTGTAGATATAAAGCATGTAATAGACATTAAAATGAAACTTCCGGTGCTGACACAACCACTCCCGGTTTGACTAAGAAATTTGCATATCGTTAATCTAATGATAGAACAAAAGGCTCAAATATGATATCTTTCATTTGTATAATGATAGAACAACAACATTTTTCAATAATTGACATTGCAATGACAGGGATACTACTGTTTTAGGCCACATGCTTTAGTAAATTACCACCTCCGGTTCAAAATGGCCGCCATTTTGAAAAAGTCCCCTTAAAAGCGCTTGGACACAATTTCATAAGTACATAAAAAAATACATATCTGCCAAGTTTGGTGCTTGTAACAAAAAACGAAAAATTTCAGTACATATCCGCCCCACTATTTATCCTGTCTTTCATAGGTCTTCTAGTCTCGCCGATGTAAACTTTGCCACATTCACAGGGAATTCTGTAAACAACGCCGTCTTGTTTAGTCGAGTCGGCAGGGTCTTTTGGCCGTACTATGTGTAATCTTAGCGTAGTTTCCGACTTGAAAACAGCGCGTACACCTTGTTGTAGGTAGGGGCGAAGTTGCTTGGACAAACCTAGGACGTAAAACCGCGGGGATTTTGAACTCGGTCGTGGGCCCTGTGCTGGTGTTCCGTTTTCTGGTCTTGGTAATTTTCTGCAAGAAAGAAAGAGATAACCATTAGAAACAAGAACAAATGATAGATGCTTTTCCTCCTTTGAAATAACAGAGTGTTTAGTTACAATGCGCTTAACGCGATCGCAAAGACACTTTACAATACCACGTTTTACTGATTGTGAATCATACGCTAAGTGTGCGTAGGCTTCCTGTATACGCTGGTGGTGAGGCGTCCGTCTGGTTCTCTGGAAACTGCGGTGTCAAGGAAGGCGAGCTTGCTGTCACTCTCTGCCTCCATGGTGAAGCGGATTGAAGGTTCTTGGTTGTTGAGATGCTGTAAGAAGCTGTCGACGCTTCCGCAATCTAGGACGGTAAAGGTCTCGTCCACGTAACGTTTCCAGATCCTAGGTTTGTATGGTGAAGTAGCTATTACCTGTTCTTCGAAACTCTCCATATAGAAGTTGGCAATAACAGCAGAAACCGGGCTTCCCATGGCTGCGCCTTTCTGTTGTTTGTAAATTGATCCGTTTTATACTGAAAGTATGTGGATCTCAATACGAAGTTCAAAAGGTCCGCGATCTGAGCAAGTGTTAGCGTCGAGCGGTCCGCAAGGCTGGGGTCGTTCTCCAGTTTCTGTAGAGCTGCCTCTACAGCGGCGTCGATGGGAACGTTGGTAAACGTCGTAGCAAAATAACATTTTATTATTAAAAATATCTTATAACAGACATAGGATACACAGATACATCATGTTTATACCAACATACCACAATCAGCAGGTACCCTCGAGTCTTACTACAGTGATCATAAGCCTGTTCAGTTATATTTCCATGAAGGCTATCAAGCCATCTGGGAGTTCGTAATATACTCGTAGAAGGTGAAGGATGCAGAGGTCTTGGGTATCGCAGAGGTCATGGGTTCGAATCCCGTTCAGGCCTGAATTTTTTGAGGCATTAATTTTACAACTCGTGCGCATCACGCAATATAAAACACATATTTATGATGAGGGGATGGATGTGGAATACTCCTGCTTACAAAAGGAATAAACACTTGTGTCAGCTGTGACTTGAACTGGGAAACACATTCTTTGCAAAAGACTAACTAAGGTTACAGCCATATAAAATGGCACTCCAAGCTGCATATATAATTGCAGGGTTGAAAACACTTCAGAACTCTACCCATGTTTGTTTCTTAAAGTCAACAATGTCAACAAGTAAAACTCAAATGAACTCACTGCATGTGTAAAACCTTAACTCTAGAAATAAACCTATAACTTAACAGTAGAATACAGAAACTTAAAATAAGCAGTGCTATTAGCAGTTCATATACATAACGATATGTATGTAGACTAAGACTACAATCAAATGAGTTTACTAGACCCAATCATAGAGGAACACAAACGTTGAAATCTGTTTTTATTAATTAACTGCAAGTCTTTCACTGTTTATTTGAACTATAAGCTATCCTTAGTATTCCAGCTTATACTTGCTGAATTTTCATTCAATACTTAAAGTTGGTTGTTATCATGTTATTCTTTTACCACAGTCCTTCTGCTGTAATGATTAGTTATTTGTAACTCGGCAAAAAAAATGTATAATCTGCATGTGTATAGGAGACTGTTAGCTAGAATGTCTCTCTGAGGTTTTACATTATAGTGGTCAGTATTTCAGTGGACCTAATTAGAAGGAAAATACTCCTAATAAAAGCAGTGTCCATCTTGGTTTTGTTGTTGCACTCTGTTGAAATCTATTTTCAAATATGTAATACCGGTAAATAATTATTTAGAATTCAAAAAATGATCGTGCAAGAGAGCAAAATTAGCTACCTAAATGGTTTCAATAAGCAATCGTTAGACATCAGGACCCATGCATTAGAAGATGTTTAATTTCCTGTTTTTAAGTGCTGTACCAAGTAGAACTCCACAATGATCAAATCATCTTCTGCTTTATACAACTAACCCTTTCACATTCATCCCATTCATCCATGGGCGGCTCACAAGAGCCTTTGATTATTTATTGTTTTACCTAACAAAACAATACATGCTTACAGCTGTCACAAAGCGTCACTAGTGCCTTAATTTTTTTGTGGCTTCATGACTGCCTAACAGAAACGGACCTACCCATACATTTCATTACGTTTCAAACGCATTTTCCAGTTAAGCCGACTGAATTTAATAATAATAATAATAATAATAATAATAATAATACTAACAATGTTTAATGCTTATATACATCTAAATATGATCAGAAGCGCGTCACAGTGACACGGCGACATGCCGAACGGACGTGACGAGCTGAGCTCCGGCTTAAAGATTCCTGAACAGAGGGAAAAACTTGCCGAACTTGGTCTTTCTACTCAATGCAACAAAAATACTGAGAAAACGTCTAGCCAGGATTTTGGATACTGAGGGAAACAAAGATGATGATTTTCCTATCAAAAATCCGCCATATGAAAATAAAATGGCTAACTTGATCGCTTCCCCAACACCAGCCGCTTCTAGCACTGACGGCTTACTGGTATTCAACTCAAAAGATTTAGAAGACTTTGACATCAAAGCTAAGCTCAATTTTGTTTGCGAGGACATTGAGCTTCTGAAATTAAATTTTGAATCGTTGAAACGGTCCATTGATATTTCCACCAAGTGTGGCAAAAATAAAGCTTTGAAAGGGGAGAACGCGGTTCGAAAACGAAACTCAAAAAAGTGGAGGCTAAAGAAAGTCATTTAGACTGTCAGTGATATTTTAGCAAATGATTTAAATGCTTTAACCTGCAATCAAAATTCAACCTATAATAATTTACTATATAAGACTATATAAGAATTAAAACCCTAACAATATTACATCTTTTGGATAATTCAGGAATTTTCGGCCTGAGCTAGACCAATCACCTTGAAAAGGTATTTAATTACCAAAAGGTCTGGATAGTAGCAGACATGTTGAAATTTAAAAGAAAACAACACAACGTTTTTAGATACATGTTTCAACAGAATCTTCTGTCATCTTCAGTTTAAATTACAAAGTACAGAGTTAAATATAAAGTGTGCGCAAAATGCTAATAAATCTAAGAACAAAAGGAAACATGAAAATATAAAATATTACAGGGAAATTTTTGAATTATCATGATAGAGTTGATGATTTAGTGCAGGTTGTTCCCATTGAATATGAATAGCTTCTTTTACCTTAAGCTGTAAGGTGGTGGAAGGGTGGATCAAGGATACTGGTCTCAGGCTAGCGAAATCGAGATTGCCGTGAAAATTCCTATTGCTCAACGTAGTGGTTTTTCACATTCTAATTGGCTTATCACAGTCTGTGGGTAACTCGATCGTGTTTCAAGATATTAAAACATATTTGTTTTTAAATTTAGATTAACTAGTAGCCTTGAATTTGGCGTGGACAAAATTTACTCTTAAAAGTCTACAGCAACCTTAAAGTGTTATGGACACTCCCTACAGTACACATGATCCAGTGTACCCTCTTTTAAGGAAATTCCTGAAAACGCTGTTAAATTCGAGACTTGAAATTTCTGGAAATTTAATTCCTAACATACAATAGCCTTGGGGTCGACAATAATCAATGAGGAATGGTTGTCAGGTAACAGGTACCACTGATGCTGTCTACTAAAATATTTATTACAACTAAGTGCCTCTGAGGGAACTATCATATAACCAATTTAGTTGACAAATTTCCGTCGCAAAAAGTTAGAAATCCTAACGCAGGCTAGTCGATGGATTTGTTTAGAATCGATACTATCGAAAGTTAGCTCGTTATGTTTATGACAAGATATTTACATTGGTTATTGCTGGTGGCTTATTGTATTCTGAAAGTGTTTTCCCTGTCGTTACCTAAGAGAGCCGCGATAAACCTAGAAGACGCCAAGTCTGGTGAGATGTTTTAAACCATGTTTATTTTTTGTGAAAGGTAAATTGATCAACATGAAAGGAGAGTGGGACAAACAAAAAATCTGGGTCGCCGAATTCATGACCTCCCGAGTTCATATGAGTTCTGAGTTCATATGTGAACTCAGTTAAACGACCGGTCGGGGACTCGCCCGTGTGACGGTGTTATATTGATCAATTCGCCTTTCACATTTTGTTACCGAGCTTTAAATTCACCATCTATTCACATATGTTTATTTTTACAGACAATAGACTACATTTGGGGCGAGAATATGTTCGAATATTTGTCCGCGGACATTGTTATCTATTCAAACATTGTGAAACAGTTTTCTTAGGGCCTGATTACATGAGCCGGGCTGGCCCGGTTTGTCGAGATGACTTTTATTAGTCGAGGCAGCCCTGGGCGAGCTGAATTTTGATGCGAACGTCTGGCGGGAAGTAGTTTACTAGTTTCAAAATGGCTCCTTCAAGTACAATGCAAGTAGAGTGCGTCGAATGATTGTCATGACCTTTCTACAGCATTTGACTGCATTGTTTTCCGTTTTAATGCAGTTTCATGGATTGCTGTATCTTTATATGTTGTATAGAAGGCGGAACATAGATTTGATGGTGGTCCACTCTGCTCGAAAGAGAATTAATTTATTCGTGAAGAAGTGCAAGCAGTTAAAACTTCGGCGGCTCCGTCGGAAACAACAGGGAACATGGGTCAACGAAGGGAGAACGGATCAGTGGTGGCAAAACATGATCAGAGGCATATCGCCGGAGGAAGACTGGAAGAAAAATCTTCGCATGACCTAACTAGGATTCGACGACCTTTGCGAACAACTACGATACTCCATATTACTTTTGAATTGCGAGAGGGCACGGAGAAGGTCATATTCCACTTGAATTTTGTCGAGCACGCCGCTATGCTTGAGAGAGAGCAGCAGTGCGCATGAGTTTTATAAAGTACCCGCTGTCCAGCCTCGTCCTCTTGCTGGCCCAGCAAGCCGGGCTGCACGCGATTACATAATTTCTGCTCAGTTAGCCGAGATCCCGGTATCGCGATACCAGGATCTCGGCAAACCGGGCTGGCCCGGTTGTCATGTAGTCGCAAAGTTGATTTTTGCTGCGTTCTACAGACGTGCCGAGATCTCGGCAAACCGAACCAGCCCGGCTCATGTAATCAGGCCCTTAGGGCGAAGCTCGAAGAAAACTATGAGCTTCGAGAAATACAAAATGTCCAAGCATATTTTAAAAGTCAAATGGGGCTACACGTAGACTATTCATTCAAAACTGAAAATCTAGTCCCTCCATTCAAAACAGATACGTTTCGACTCCAATGGTCGAAATCATAAACTGCGTTTGACTATAGTTCGGCTAATCGAGTTTCAGGACAACGATTTTACCAAGAAAATCCAGAAGTAGCTAAAAGTTTGTGCTCTTTTTGCTCGTCATAACATAAATCTCAAATGCCCTGATTTAAAAAAATGGAAAATGCATAATCGTTAGATATGGCGCAAACTTACGATGGAGAGATGTCCATTCATGAATGCTAGAGATTTTACAAAACAACAAAACCCCACCTACAGATGGCCTCACCTATGAGTTTACTGCTTCTTTCAGACTATGTACCTGGCATATTGAAGGCCCTCCAAAAAGAGTATTATAAGCAATTTTTAAATTTAGAAGTAGCATCAACTCGGGAACAAAATACGACTGAATTCCAGATGGGATTTAAACTCACGATCCTCCGTGATCTGGCCGGATGCTCTTACCACTAAGTTGCTAGACACTTTATGGTGAGTAAGGGTGAAATGTGGGTCTTTAACTGGAACAACATCGCGTGGTCACATAGTCAAAATGATGACTTTCACTAACTGCATCGCGCAAGTCACATTGAAACATATAAGAGATGCAACCTTGCCTAATTCCTGGGCCTCATTGTTTCACCGCGGTCAACCGTTTCGGGTCACGCGGTCAGGGGCAGTAGGTGCGGCCGAGGCAACAACCCAAAAATTGAAAAAAAAAATTGACGCAATTTATGATCAACCCGATTTCGTTGCTACGGTGGAGAATTTTCTGGGCATTTCTCGAGAAAAGCAATTTAAACTATTCGCTGTTGTTTTAATGTTAGCTGGTCGAGTTAAATGACTCATTTGGGTCTAGGCGGACGTTATCAAGTCAAAAACAACGTCGCTCTCAAACTGCATCATCAAATCACACTACACTTGGAAATTGGATCGTCTGTAAACTGACTGAGTAGTCACTTATGTATCAAGTTAGTAACGTAAACAAGACGAGTCCGAGGATTGTTTATATTGTTGAAAACCAAATTTTGGTTTATTACAATGCAAAAATATTGTTATAATGTTTTGGCTCTATTTCAGAGTTGTAGTCATGTAGTTAGATTAAAATAAGTGGATATCTTATTCATGAAGGCTAATTAGGCGTATAAACAATAAATGACACTACATGATGTATCGAGCTGGAGAGACCATAAAAAGACAATACACAAGGAGATGTGACATTCATGATGTCATCCTAGTCTGAGACGTTACCAGAACGCACGACTCTCTTCTATCTGATCACAAAGGCTAACTTAGCTAAGTTGGTACCCGACGCGTGACCAAGTAATAAAATTGCTGTAGAAGATAATCATCAACTACGTTTTATTGAGCCAAAAATTAAGTTATTTAAAAAAAATGTTCTTTGTATTAATTGAAATATGTAACATACCCCACGCTATATGCGTTAATAATATTATTATTATTATTATTATTATTATTAAAGATTCACACAGCTATTGATTATTTAGAAGCTGGTTTCGTCATTGGTTCCGGGTAGCAACAAGTTGCCTAGGGAAGCCAAGAAACACCCCTTGTTTGTTTTATTCTCTTCTTTCTACATCTCCAGCACCTTCCTACGAATTCTCACCGACCCCAACAATGCACATCTCTGGATCAGTCCAACAGGAATGCCAAGAAGAATGGCTCTCAGATTGTCATTAAATCTCATTGGTATTGCTGGCTAATAACCTTTGTCCTCACATCCCACATTTTTCGAACTTCTCTCGCTACATCTTAGTACTTTTCAACTTTTTCATCTTCCTTCTCATTCATCCTACCATCCTCTGGAATAGCCACAGCTATAATCTGACAGCTCTTCCCTCTCCCCAATTTCATGGTCTGTTCGCACACTGAAGTCCCATAAAAGTTTGTAATCGTCATTTTCAAGCACACTCTCTGGAACATGGTCATACCAACTCTCATCTCGTTCAAGCTCACATTTTCCTGACAGGTCCCAACGGATCGCTCTAGCCTCATCGTCATGCCTCCTTTTGTATTCTTTTTGTGCCAGGTTTGAGCACGAACTTACAACATGGGTAATGGTCTCATTATTCTGCTTACAGATTCTGCATTTGGGAATATTCCGGGACTTGTCAGCCATCGTTTTAATATAGTTTGTTCGTAATGATAAGAGCTTTTGTTTCTCTCTTGAGCTTTCCTTCTTTTAACCAGGTCCATGTTTACTCACTTTTTTGTTCTTCACCCTGCCTCGCAAACTGTCCATATACCGGCTTTTCTTTCCATTCTTGAATATTTTTCGATGTGTTCTACCTTAAAGATGACGAATCATGCCTATAACAACTCTACACTTGGTTCGCCATTAGTGCAATTTG
>OMLO01003929.1_pt1 | contig 12329 bp, 7 predicted proteins | sample 1674811 | NCBI WGS metagenome assembly OMLO01 (sample SAMN06265003, study PRJEB25207) | coral metagenome | isolation source: Coral host | place: Mexico:La Bocana,Puerto Morelos, Mexico | collected 2008-11-13
AAGCACGAAAAGTTTATGATTTGTCTTAGAGCTCAGGCCATCAACGATTGTGTGGAAATTACTGTGATATTTAATTATTATTTGTTTGTGAAGATAGGTTTCTTGTAACAACGTCAGGCAGTGCATTCGCGGAAAAAGGGTTTTTGTTATATAAACTAGATTCACCTCGGAAGAAAAAGAAGAGCAGATCCCATCGATCACATTACGTTATTCAATAATGTCATTAGAAACGGAATGAAGAAAAAACCCTGAGCCCCTCCGTCTCCCAGAAAATGCGGTAGTCATTCAGTAGGATGGACTCCTGAGAGGTTAAGTTCCGGTGAGGACGCCAGCCAAAAGGTAGTAAAACGCGGATCCCCTCGGAACAATCTCTTAACCAACGCTAAAGGAAGTTCGTAGGACAAGTATAGCCTAGAACTATATCCTACGGTAATACCGAGAACCAAGGGACCTGCACAAACAAGTTGTTTAACAACTAGATAACAAAAGAAGTATGACTAGGTCGCGTAATATCACTACCTTGGCTAAACAAACGTCGTTTTTAGCGCGTTCCATTCATCTCCTTCTTGAAAAAGGCGTCTGATCACAGAGATTCGTGTGATATATGTTACTTGTTGCTTGGATTTGAATTTTCGTGTGCGAGTGAAAACCAGCTGTGATTTTACACGGCCATGGGGTCAAGTCCGAGACTACTCCCTTGCAGAGTACGAACTGAGCACCGACAAACGTTTTTTACCGGGTTTTTACCTTTTCTTTACTCTTCAACAATCGCGTCCACACCGCATGGTTTCTCTTCTTGAGCAAAATTTGCACCTCGGCGCCTTTTACCACCACCACGCTACGCTGAAAGTGTCAAATAAATGAAAATGAACAATAAAATAATAAATTAAAAAAAAAAAAATGGATATGAATTTGCAGAGCAACATCCCACGGAGGTCTTCGACCACAGTTTCCAGTTCGAACTGGAATATTTAGAAGTGTTGGTCTTTGTAGAGGGGAGAAAATCTGCCGAGAACCCGGAGAAAAACCCTCGGCGCAACGGTAGATCAGTCGGTGTACCAACGACAAAATAATTTCCTACCTCATAGTCAATGTCTTCAAACAATTCCAAGTCGAGTTCGTACAGTGAGCTCCCCATCTGTGTTCTAATAAAATCGACAACAATATTATAGCCAAGCTAGAGAGGATGAAGCTATTTTTTCGCACCCAGTTCTCCCCCAGATGTTACCACGTATGAGCACACACGTATAAGTTTCCATGAAAGATGAAAGTGTATGTAGAGACGTCTATGAAAAGCCGCCTAAGCTGTCCACGTGATAACATCTGTGTCACTGCGTGTGCATTGAGTTTAATTAAAAAAAAAACATACAGAGAAATAAAGAAAACTTCCATCTCGTCTGCACTGATGGGTTTCAAGACCTATCTTCTATAAATGAGAAAGAATCATCAATAAACGTTTACGAGAATTTGATGGGAAACTCGGGAAACAGCGTGACGCTAACCCTGACACTTGACGCGAAATTGGCGAGTTACTAAGAAAACAAGCTAAACTAACCTAAATAGGAGCCTGCGAGCAGTAATCTCGGTCTGCTGTCTCTCCACACCGCGCAGCTTCACAGAAACTCGCACCAGTTCCCTTGTTTGTGACCAAACTGTTTTTGGATGTAACCTTTAAAATGAGGAAAGGAAACAGGCATTCATTTAGTGAGAAACATCCAAAGCAACACTTTCTGTGTAAGCCGCATTTATAATGCATGCAGACAGTACCGTCAAAAAAATAACGGTAAACGCGCGAGCAGTACTTCATACACAACAAGATCACGAGTCTACTCTAGTCATTTCACTAGGGATTATATTACGGACTAGTACATGAAGTACCAACCTAAATGGCGCTATATTCTCGTCTCCCATAGTAGTAGAAGCTCTTGGGTGACTCAGAGGTCTTGCTGATGTAACCGCATTTCCTTGAACCCCAACATTGTCTTTTGCATCTCCTTTTACTAAAACTTTAGCTGGTGGCGAAGCATTGACAGACACAGTGCTCTCATTCTCTTCATCACTGTCCTCCCCTTCTAATGGCGGTAGGCCATCTAAATCATCACCGCCACCATTAAAATCTTTATCTACTAGGCCATTACCCGCTCTTGTTTCGGGATTTGGGTTCTTGTCGCCGCCAGGAGAGGTCGAGCATCCCTGGGTCCTACTAACAGGCGCTGACGCTTGTGGAATGGTGCTCTCAAAGTTGCCGGCCGCTGACCCGAGGAGTCGTTGTAATAAATCCCCGCATACACGGCGCGAAATGATACCTAAACGCTGTGTTTCATCTGTCATAAAGCTAGAGAAACAAGAGAGACAATGGAGTCAGTTGTGAAAGCCATTACATTGATGCAAGTCTGAAAAGAAGGTAAACACGCGCGAACCATGACACTCGCAAGACGCTTATGGTTCGCGCGCGAACATCGGCTCCTCGCGCCTTTTGGGACACTTACCACGGCAAGTGTTGACAATGAAAAACATCAACAACAACAATATTCAAGTAACTTAAGACTACTTCCTTATCGGGTAACATAAATAACAAAATATGCACGCAGTTATTCTAGGATAGCTGTGGAACCTAATACAACGGCAGGCGCGAAAAACACACTGTCTCTAAAAGTTCTCAAATAAAAAAAAAAAAGATTATACACTTTTGCCCCGAAATCTGTAAACATAAAAGATCAATAATATATATCCCAGTTGCGCAAAGAAAGAAAATGAAAAGGCAAACAAGAAAACGTCCACAGTGTAGAGTTTGATGCTGTACTAACCTGCGCAGCGTTCCAACCATCCCAAGCCTCGTCATAATGTCTCTGTTGTGCTGGTTGTTGCTGGCTAGTGTCTTTAGTGTCAGAGCGCATTGTTTTATGATCTGATTTACAACAATATAAGGTGGGTTTAAAGGCTTGCAGTGTCTTGTTTTCTAAAATATTAATTCTACTAGGGTCACTGAGTTTTGAAGGACGAAAACAGAAGGAGAACTAGAGTGATGCTAGAGTGCTTCTGTTTCTGATAAAGCCAAAGAACTAAAAGTTTCACATGGTCCTACCTGCTGAGATGGAGATTCCTGGAGTTTTTTGCAAATGTTTTCTATACCTCCATACTGACGAATGAAATTGCGGTTCCTGAAGAAAAGTAAAGAATTTTCCAAATGAAATATTGGCAGAAATTTTACTTAACAATGGAAAGGTTTCTGTGTCAAGTTATACCCTCTTACAAAGGGGAAACAAATATTGAGCCCGCGCATTATAGCAGGAGCGTTGCCAAGCAACATGACGAGTAAAAAAGGTGAAATCCCTTCTCTTAAGGACGTTCGCGCAAAAATTTTCTACTCGATAGATTTTTTTTAAACTTCTACCACGGACAGATAATGACTTACTTGTTTCAAAAATGAAATAAAAATTGGGGGTCACCGACTTCGTTTCAGAGATAAGGCGTGTGGAAAACTAGTCTGATTTTGATAAATTGGTCCGCGTAATTCAGCATGGTCTCCAGGGTCTTCAGGTTAAAATATCAAAGATAAGTCAACAGAGGCAAAAAATCCTAATAATATTTTGTAGAAGTGAATCTCTGGCGTCAATAATTTCAAATATTGCCATCATTTTCACAAACCTTAACTCTTAGAGATGCATTTGAAACTGACGCACAGCTAAACGAAGAGGTCAAATGAACGGAGTTCGATGGAGCGTTTTGCAAAATATTCAAACTTCTACTCGATACATTTTTTTCATTTTTTCGCAAAACGTAGAAAATCGGTAGAGAAAATGGCCCATTGAAAGAAAAACAAAACCAAGTAAAAACAACGAACGTTTTAGTCATTAGGTCATCTAGATGATCTAGTGTCGAAAACGTTCGCTGTGTTTACGTTTTAACTTTTTTAGCCATGTGAAAAGATCATTTCTTTTAACCAAAGCGAATTTTATGAACAAAAACAACAACAACAACAGAGTAACCTGCCGTACTCACTTCAAGTCAGTAGCTAGCATTCCAAGAGCCCACGTTGTACGTTCTAAAACATTTTCGCTGATTGTCTTTGCTACCAGCTCACAAAGGGTCTTGAGGCCACCACATTCCTGCACAGCTTGGCAATTGCTATAGAGAAAACCATTATTCTTTGTTTGTTCTTAACAGTATAACATACAGATACGTACTTGATATCGATAAAAGTTGTGCTCGTTCTACTGCGAAACATCGATGGAAATTCAGAATCAAATTACAGCAGGAATCATGGGGATGACTGGAGCAAGTGATGCAGTTATGATTCCTATGATGTTGGTGGTCACATAAACGGGGTTCCACTGTTATTGATACAATATTCCTGTACCTGACGTTGTCTTGAACAAGCGATCCAACAGCCCAAGCTGCTCCCTCCAGGACCTGAAAGCAAAAAAGCACAAATTTTGGTTCGCGTTATAACTTATCCAGTGGTACTAAAGAGGCAATTGTCTGCGGGCTAAAGCTAGTCCGAGGGCGTTCCGATTGTGGTTCGGACAGTCTTCGTGGTAACCGAGGACTTTCTGATACTCCACGAGCAAACTGCAATTGCACGTGTTAAAAGAATTCAATTAAAACATATCCAACTTACTTTTTCATCAGAGGCACTCTTAAGAAGTTCACACAAAGCCTTGATACCGCCACGAATCCTCGCCTCATTTTGATTTCTGTTAGAGAAATTAACTTACATTTAGAACAACGAGTAAACAAAAAAAAACAGAAACAGTAAATCTCATAAAGGAATGAAGAAATGATAGAGAAAAGACAAAAGGTGAGAGATGAAAAAGTATTTAAAAATAGTTTGTCTATTCAGTCACTGGGTCTCGTTGTTTAAAAATATGTCCGATCTTGAGTTTCATTGTCCAACAGCACGCGCTCTTGTTGGCTACTTCGAGGTCACATCAAATTCAACAATGAATCTCTTTCTCGTCAATAGTCTATGAGCGGGCAACATTACAAAATCTAAGACGTCAGAGCGGAACAGTGCACCGCAATTGCGAATGTTGAATGTTTTTATGCTTTCGTTTTGCTCTAAATAAACCACTTAATGACCAGTCTTTCGAGAAACTCGTCAATTTTGTTTCCCTCCGTCTTGGGAAACACTGAGATTCTCTGGGTAGAAAGTTAACTGTCTCTCTAAGGACCAGTCATGGAGAATAATTATTACTACTTTGTACGACAGAGTAACAAATAAACATCAAATAAAAACAGCAATATACACTGAAGATACACTGAAGGAAAAAAAGCCAATGAAAAACAATGCCCTATAATGAGAGAGAGGATTTTCTCTGGCGAATGAGCAAACAGGATAAGTCACCTTTCTGTAGATGAAAGATTCTTCAAAGCCCAGGCTATGTTCTCCTGAACAGCACTGTCATTTACCTAGAAACGAAATGTCCAACCAACAGGTGGGAAAGTCAGTCACATCATTTGGAAATTTTTATAACACCATCATATAATAGCCCATTTCCAAGATGTTCTAAGCCTCTCTATCAAAGCGAGGCGTGGTGCAAAACCATTCATATCAGACTGAGTTTAATTTTCATGTGAAGGAAATTTCGTTTTCATGTGAAAGGATGGCCTCTCGCTTTGAGAAAAAGGCTATAGGTAATTCGGAAGTGGTCTATTTCAAGTGTTTTTCGTCGCACCTTTCCTAAAAGATAGCACATCATTTGAAGTCCGCCTTGGTTGCTAACTTCATCGCAGTTACTGAAAAAAAATCATAAAGGCATCAGTTGCAATATTTAGTGCACTGTTGAAGACGGTCTTATGAACACGAGTACAAAATGCTACACGAAAATACAAAATTAACCCCATCTCTAAAATTAAGAAAAAAAATATTTTCAAATGGTTTTGTTTATAGTGGTCAATGCACTTAGCCGCACCTAGCTACATCACAGGAATGCTACTAGAACTGAAAGAAACAAATATATTTAAAAAAAAATAAGCACAATAGGCTTAAAAATTACAACTGGCGGAAGGCTGACCAGTTGGTTATATACAAACACGAGTTGAACAAGGGTCTACTAGGAAACAGCTCCAGCTTAGTGGTCAGAGCGGGACTGGAACCCACAACCTCTGGATTTCAAGTCCCGAGTCCTACCCACTCCGTCTCGGCCAGGCCGACTCCTCCTCTAGCGAGCGAGCCTGTACCTTTCCAGAAAGGATCTGGGATTAGCTAAAAAAAACAATAGAAGAAATAATGACACAAAAGCCATGTCACCGAAAACAATAGAAGCTACGGGATAAGAGAACGAATCAAAATACAGGTCTGGAAGAGGTACAGGATTACTCCTTCTAACCGCATACACTTATATTAAAATGTAAGCTCACCTGTTATTTTCGAATGATAAAGACGCAAGGCTTGCCAGAACGTGCTGTAGAATCAAGGGGTCTCTGTTTAAACTCAGCAAGCGACACAGCGCTTGGATAGCTCCACAGTCTCTCAAGTCGTCTTTCGAACTGAAAATTGACACACTTTGATTAGCAAACCACACGCAGCTTATCAATATAGACCCTGGAACAAGCGCATCTTTACAAAACAAAAGCAAGCCTGTAAGCGATAAAGAATACAACTAATTACTGGTTTTTCATCCACCACGACCAACCACTGATCAAACAAAATGAAACTAGTTTACGACTTTAAGTTTGCTGTAATCACATTTGAAGAACTCAATTTTTACTGCCCACAATAAAACGGACGTTGTCATCAACACACATTGTCAAAAAAGCACGTTATGCGACAACTGAATATGTCTGAGAAAGATACTAAATTCCAATTTTGACGTTCATCTGACGTAACAAAAACAAATATCGCCAACGTTGTCTTGAAAGGAAGTAACCTGAACGGGACAGTCCTGGTAACAATGTAAAAATCGAGAGGACATCACAACATTAAGCACGATTACACATTGACTGTGGTATGCTATGAGTATGGCAGCTCTTTATAAAAATCAAACAGTGTAAGATGGACATTAACAACCTTTAAAAAATGTATGAAGAATAGCATTCATTGATTTGATAGAACTGCAGTTAGTCTTCTAATATCTCTCTCTTTTCTCTCCACCTCCTTCCCTCTCTTACTCGATCCGCACTCCCACACTTCCCCTCCATCCCACACTTCCCCTCCATCCCCCACTTCCACTCCACTTCCCACTTCCCCGCTACCCCCTACTTCCCCTCTATCCCACACTTCCCCTCAATCCCCCACTTCACCTTCATCCCCCACTTCCCCTCAATCCCCCACTTCCCCTCTATCCCACACTTCTACTCCTATTCCCACTTCCCCTCCATCCACAACTTCCACTCAATCACCCACTCCCCCTCTATCCCCCTCCTCCCTCCAGCCCTCCCTTCATTTATCCCTTCCTCCCACCCCCTTCCACAAGCCTTCCTTCCCTTACCTTTCACTATTAATAACAATACTCTGTACTTGCTTGACAATCTCTATTTTCTTTGCTGATTCCTGAAAAATAATGCAAATTGACAATCTTTATCATGAATAATTTGCGCTGGTTTCTTCATGTTTTACGTTTGTTGTGGGTTAAATTGTCATACGCTGTTGGCTTTTCTTTATTTCGTATTTTTAATGTTACAAAAGTGTCTTGTTGTCGCTTTTGTTTTAAAATTTTGAGAGCTTGTAGGGCTCCAAACGCGAAAGATAAATTCACAGCTTTTGACATTTTCATTGTCGACATTGTAAGAAGAGAAGGGTTCTACGAAGAAATACGCGACAGCTTTATGCAGGGGTCAGCGGAATTTACAACAACGATAACGTTCGCGACGAGGAACTTCTTATACTCAGAATAGCTTTGCAATAACTCGTTAAAAATTAATTTCTATTCTATCTACGAATCTCCCGGCTATCTGAATTTTTTTTTTGCAGCTCCTGCAATATGTATTCAAACTGGAGACATAAAACGGAATTCGCCGTTGCGGTTCACATTCTCGTGAAAAAGTATTGCAACAGAAAAAACAATATTTTTGGCAGAAGAGAAAGGTCGACTAGATCGCAAACCATTAACGTATTTTGAGTTGTTTTGGCCACTTATAAAATAACCTTTGGATTGAAGGAAACCTGAAAATAGTAATTCACTAACATAGAAAAACACCAAAGAGATAATAACTAACCATAGAGGAACAAGGATGGTCAAGGACGGATAAGATTAACACCCATTAAAAACGACGAACTTAAAAAAAAAAAATCAGGTTAAACGTTTCTCAACTGTGACGTCGCTCCTTTAAGGTTGGTCTTATGTGGTATCTACGATCTCTGTGATCACGTCAGAAAAACTTGAGCGATCCATCTATTTTCGCTTTGCAAGCCGTTTTTTTTTTCAGCCACTTTTCAAACAATCGCGGCCATCTATAGTGAATTAAAACTAACAAACAAACAAAAAGGGTCCGAGGGGACCTGGATCAAAGAATGTATGTACAACAATGCACCATGCAACCATTGGCCATTTCCGAGTCGCCTTCTGCACCTGCATCAAATCGAGTCTTCGTGCGAACCATTCATATGCAAATGAATTCGACCTACACGTTCATTTCCATGCAGATCAGTCATTTTCACATGAAAGGTTTTGAACAAAGACTCACTTCGAGGCAAAAGGTAACTCGAAAAAGACCTATAAAATGGAACTGTTATAACGTTTAAGGAGTAGTTTCCACGCAATCCCGAAGTTCACTACGATCGCCTTTTTTGTCTGTGACACGTGACACAGTGTCATACAGAATCACCTTGGAAATGAAAAAAAAAAAAAAAAATACAGTGATTTTACATGACGGAAGTCTTAAGACGGTGAAAATATTGCACGATGAAAACAGAAAAAAATTTATTCAAATTATTCAATTGAAAAACGTACACTTACAATATATATCATGAAAAACAACCAAATCACGTATTTACAATAAACCGTTTGAAATATTAGAGCTAAATGGGCAACTGAAGAGAAAAAGAATTTTTCCGACTGGCCGTAAGGTGAAGTAGTTTCTGAAAATTACCATAAAACACATCCTGTGTACGGACACCCGCCTGAGAGGTTAAATGTATTTGCCTGCCATGATGTTTATTGCTAAAACGTAACCTCGAATTAAAACGAGAGGCAGACAAAACGACGGGGAGTTCCTGAGCTCAAACATTTGTTTGGTAATTGCGATAAACAGAATATAAACACCAGAGAATCCATTAAAATGTCACTTTTTGATAGAAAGGAGACAGCGCGATAATTTTTGAAAGGAATCTCCAGCAAGGGATGGACTATTTGACTTTTGAAAAATAAAAATATTCTGCAAGCATACTAGCAAAATTCACACACGTTGCGTGAGGTGAAAAAAGCATGGAACTCGGACAAACAAATATCAAGCATACACACGTCCCAGGAAAAAACAACGCTAGTGCATTAACTGCACCAAATCACCCACACACCTGTAAAACGTCACGTGTGACAAAAAAAATGTCATATTCATTGTAAATTAGCGTGAGTTCTGTTTATTAGATGAGGACAATGAAAGAACAACAGGCCAATTTAGCTACTCTCTACTAATGACCAAGCAACAAACATGGCCGAACCATCAACTGTTGCTCTTTGGATTCTCTCGGTTATTATCGTAGTGGCAAATTGTTCCGTTTGCGCTTTGGTTTGCTTTAAAAAGACTCTACGAACGTACACAAACTGGTTAGTATTGTCACTAGCTGTGTCAGATATCCTAACAGGAGGTGTTTTGCTGCCGTTATTGCTCATCAGGCCCACCTCGCTTGTAACAGACTACTTCGTAACCTTAATACTACTCTCTGACGTTGCTAACATTTGCGCCGTGACTTACGATCGCTATGTTGCTATAATCAAGCCATTTCTTTAACGGTATCTCGCACCGAAGCTTTTCAAAAGAGCCATCAGCATTTCGTGGCTGATTCCAATCATATACAGCGTACTTCCGTTAGCCTGGGACGCGAATCCCAGCAAGACAATCCACATTGTGTACGTGGTGTTCTTGGAGTTCTTTGGCGTTGTCGTGCCTTACATCTTCATAACCATCGCCTATGTTCGGATTTTCAGACAAGTGCGACGCAGCTTAACGATGAGAAAGAACTTTGAATCCGCTAGAGAGCAGAGAAAGGAGCGTGGACGCATCTCATCGGACGCACAGGTGGCGAAAGTCTTTTGCATAGTCTCCGCAGCATTCTTACTCTCTTGGTTGCCGATCTTATACCTGACCACCGTCATCAGTGTTTTAAATCTGCCTGACCTTCTTCCTGCTGTTTTGTTCACTATTTCGAGTTTCACAGTAGCGACTAGTTCGCTTGTAAATCCACTAATATATGCTTTCTTAAAACCAGATTTTAGAGTGGTCATTCAGAATTTGTTTCGAAAAAAATTCTCTGACGAAAGTCGCAACGAAGAAAAAAGACAAAAAGACCAGAAAGTAGAAAAACACGAGGACAATTCATCGTCAGAGTATGACACGAAATTGTAAAAGTACTCTGGGATTTCCACACAGGATTTCACGTCTCATTTGTTTGTTGGTTCTCGAAGGGAACAGCAACTGAGAAAGATGCTCGTTGTAGAAACATTCCAACTTCCCGTTGAATCACCCACGAAAAGCAACGGTAGCGTCGCCAAACAAAAGAATCAGTGATCAACACAATGGCTGTGTACGTGCGTTATAATTTTTGATACATTTCTTTGCCGTCCTCTGCAGAAAACGACACCCAAAGACAAAATTCTGCGTTGTCTGAAACAGGTTAACCACGATGGCTAATTCTTTAAATTCAGTTCCATTCCCAATTTAACGTTGTATTTCATATTCAGTTTTGAGTTGTGACAGTGAGAAACAAACTCGATGACTTATCGCAAGATTCGTGTTTAAAATAGATATTCAAATTTTTACGATCGAGGTTGTTCTCAGCGTCCCTGTCGTTGCAACTTAAATTAAGGACCTTAAAAATTTATAAACCTGCGTTATGGATCTTTGTACATTTCTTAGCCATCTTCTCCAAAACAACAACGTGAAATGACTAAGTTCTGTGCATTTTTGGAGAACGTAAAACGACGGCGGCTAATTTTTCATATTTTCATTTGCAATTGAATGCTAACTACAAAGAGTTCTGAGAGCAACAGCTGCCCACTTGATTTATAGTTAAGCTGCATACGACTTTACTAATGGTTGTTGTTTTAAATTGTTTGGTTTTCCTACTCAGTGCCATTTTCATCAGTTCATGTTTGCCTTGAGGGACAGAAAGGAAGAATGAATTGTCAAGTACAGAAAGTGGCGTTGTTCCTGCTGTACTGAGCGAGTACAACTCATTTCCTTTGCGAAATTAATTCTCTCGTTATCACGAAAAAAAAAACTCATGCAAATTGCCTTTGTTGGACGTTTGTGACAACTTTGCTGCCATTCTGCGTTGTAACGTAGTTCATTAAATTGCACTAAAAAGGGAAACCAAACATTTGAAGACAGCATTAACGAAGTTGTATCTCTTTATCACATTTTCAGTATTTGTAGCGGAAACAAATGTTTTAGAAACAGCTCAGGAAATCTTTATTATTATTTTTAGTCGATTCTAAGTTAGCGGCTTTATGGGAACATTTCTATCTTTTTTAAGTGTTTCTACGGTTACCGACCGAACACGTTGAAAGTGGAAAAACAAACAAGAAAATAGTATGAAGCAACAAAAGGCAAGATGCATAAATCCCGCAGCGTGTTAATTTGAAGTTTAAACGTGGTGTGAACAAAAGAAAGATACAAATACAACAGTTTTGTCATGGAAAAGTCCATCAAGGTAGCACTACACTGATAAAGCATAGTTCAAATTTTATTCACAATATCGGAATGGGGCGTCTTTCTTGCAAGAAATTCATTTTGTTAATGTCAGAGCTAATTTCTTAAGGATGAGCAACACTTATGCAAGAATTTTTGTGAAAACCCATTGATGGAAGAAATAGTTATATCAGTTAAGATTTCAGGAGCTGATTTCCATGTAGCATACAGTCAACGCACCATTTTATAAAACTCTGTTAAGAAAACCGAACCCATGTTGTGTATATACAGATAAACTAAACTGAAGAAATTGTACAAACCATATCAAAAGGCACAAACGTGTGTAAACAGATAAGCTTCAAAAGTTGAGAAACTTGTATCAATAAGTCGAGAGTTTTGAATACCTTCCGTTCCAACTACAAGACATGGCCGCTCCAGGTGGTGCACCCCTCCTCCTCTCGTGTTGTTTTTCACCGGTCGAGCGATGTAATAACAACTGATCTATAGTTTGGTTTAAAATTCACACGCCACGTCATGCA
>OMLO01003930.1_pt1 | contig 12328 bp, 8 predicted proteins | sample 1674811 | NCBI WGS metagenome assembly OMLO01 (sample SAMN06265003, study PRJEB25207) | coral metagenome | isolation source: Coral host | place: Mexico:La Bocana,Puerto Morelos, Mexico | collected 2008-11-13
TAAAAAAAGAACTAAGTGGCCACTAATTTAACACAGTTGAAATACGACTGATCTCAAAATAATTGGCTTGTTTTTGTTGTCTTTGATTTACGACTTTCATCTTTCTTTCGCAGCGCCGTAATATCCCAGTGGGGTACTCAAAAAAGTTTTATACGGGGAGGTTCCACCCCGAGGTCCAACCCCTTACCCTTTTATATACCATTTTTTCAGAAAAGGTACCCCTTTCGTATACCTTTTATTGAAAAGAGGCACCCCTTTCATATACCTTCTTAAGAAGACTTATGAATAAATCGTTAAAACAGGAAGTCTTGTGATATCTTATATCAACTAAGTTGAAAATGTAAATTGGCCACCGTAACATGTTATAAAAGCTGACGTTTCGAGCGTTAGCCCTTCGTCAGAGCAAAAGACGAAGGGCTAACGCTCGAAACGTCAGCTTTATAACACGTTACGGTGGCCAATTTACATTTTCAACTTAGTTGATATAACCAAATTACCTTGAGTATCACTGAGTTTGTTGAATTTACTTATAGTTTGCTCTTCAACAGAACAATTTCTTCTTTCAATGAAAGTTTTTGTTTTTTTTTTGGCAGAGAGTTGAAAGAAGAACATAATTTTGTTTGATGTGACAACTGGTAGTGTAAATTGCAAAGAAATTTCAAATTGATAAGACACTTGACATACAAGCTGGTTTCTCTCACAATCTTAATTTCCCAAGTCTCTTGCTCAGTTTAGTATTAGACTCTTGCACCCAAATACAGTCATCAGATAAAATTAACAGGGGAATTAAGTACCATAAACACTTGTGTATAAGCCACACTCGTGTATAAGCTGCATCCCCCAACTTTCAGGCATGATTTTGGAAAACAAACTTCCAAAAAAGCACTCTTGTAAAAAAAGTTGGTCGTATTTGCAGCAACATTAATAAGTTAATCAACTCTCAAAATACCTTTTTAAAGCATTTTCTTTAATTGATTTGCCTATTCCCTCTGACTGACAACAGTTGTCTTCATTGCTAAAGTCCACAGTTGAAATGAAAACAATGGAATTTGGACGAAAATAAAGTGCAGGAGAATTATGCAAAAAGATAGCTTGGTAACCACGCAACAAGGAAATGTTCACTTTCGCCTCAGCTGTGCATGGATATCATGTTTATCAAGATGTTGGAGAAAAACTTGTTGCTAAATGAGAGTTTGACAACCCTATAGACAAGCATGCCGTGAAAGTAGTGCCGGGCAATTAAACGGTTGACCATTTGCCTTGTGAGTTCTCCCGAATAGCATGGTATTAAATTTTTCTTGCACGTAGTGGCGAAATCAGTGTTGAATTCATCGGTTGCAGACGACATTTTGAAGCAGCTGTGTGGAGGAATTCCATGCCAAGATTCGGGTTTAGAACCTGAAGATCCAAACAAACAGCTCCTTAAGGAGCCTTCACTTTTACCGAAAGCAATGATTGACAAAAAGTTTCAACATGTTTAATCTTTATTCACTGAAGGTTTTCAGTTCAGTTATGACCCCTTCAAGCCCTTTTACTCCCTCTGAAAGCAATGGTCTCGTGTATAAGCTGCATCCGAGAGTTTGGCCCAAAAACCCAAAAGTGTGAATTATACACAAGTGTTTACAGTAGTATGTACTACAAAGTAAAGTTAAATGTAGTGACCTGGCAAGATGTCAGCAGCCAGCCAATGATGGCCCATCTTGGTATAATGTCAGAGCACAGCACTTCATTACAAGGATGAACTACGCCAACTATGTAACGGATCAAGTCTGCTCGAAGACTCTGACTTTCAGGGGTGGACAGATACTGAAATAAAAAGTGACAAATAGTTTATTTATTATTTATTTATTTTATCCACCATTTAATTTGCCACATACATAAACTAATTAACATTCAAATACTCATCATATTATGCAATTGGGAATCCTTATGTGATACATGTATAAGGCCAGATTGCCTCCATCATTTTGATGCTAGCAGGACTTCAAATGCGATGTTTGAAAAGTTAGCTGAAATGTCTATGATGAGTCCCTTGGCAGGGACAAAACATATGCAAGTATGGCTAGCCATAATTATCCACTGTAAAATACTCATCAATAATTCATAAGCCATTATTCTATCAAACGGTCGATGATACATCACATACAGTGACTTTATACCGATATACCTCTTCCTTATTACATGTAGTATGTGGTGTTTTATCAGAATCAAGAGACTGCATGTGACATTGAATATTTATTTTCAGCACAGACACTTACATAACAAATGGTGTGTACATATTTTTCAGGGCACAAGGCTCAATTGCTGGATTTGTCACTGCATGTGTTGACTTGGGATAGCAATTTTGATAAAATTCATCTCTTCCTTTGCCATGTCCTCTTTGGTTGGCAGAAGAAAAGTTCAAACATGTGTGAGATTTGATTTTCTTACACACTGAGTTGATACCTTAGTTGTATGCTAATTTCCAACGTTCACAAAAGCATAATTATTATGAACTCTATTGACACATGATTTTCCAGGAATACTTTTCAAGCTGTTCAAAAAACTTGAAGCATGAATGTGTTTTATCGTGTCTAAAACCACTCGGCAGCGCCTTGTGATTATAAACGCGCTAAAACACTCCTGCTTGTTTTTAAACATTACATAATATCTATAATTATTATAAACTGCAGTGTTTTCTAAGGATTTCCAGTTCTGAGAAAAGCCGTAGTTTAACAAGTAAAAAAGTATGATAATTTCACTGAGGTAATAATTATTGGTTGATTACAAGTACATGTATATACAGGGCCTGAAAAAAGCCCTTGTCCACTTCTTAATTCTTTCGTTTACATTCATGCTGAGTTAATGTCAAAACATGATGTAACAGTCATGCAAATGTGTCTCCAAGAATTATATTTCAAGAAAAAGAAATGTTATCTTTTTGGTAATGGTTGTCTTTGCCATACAAGGTTCAAGGGATTTTCTTGTCAATTTCCTTTGTTTTCCCATGTCACATAATAATGATATGTATTTTGCCTGTCTGAATCGCATGTGGTTGATTTTTCACTCAAATTTGTCGCCTAAATTTCTCACCCTTGGTAAACTTAAGTGGCACTTGTCTTTGAACTAATTTAGACATCAGACCACGAGATGATTGAAAATGAATTGCTCACTTTGATTTAGAGTTTTCTAGTTTTCTACATTGAATCATGTGAAGTAACTGATTAACTAAGCTAAAATGCAATACAATTGGTACACCTGCTGCATGATATAATTATGAACAGAACATTCACATTCATTTAATTGGTACTGTTGGAGATCTATACAATGGATGTCATATACTTGAGCGAAATATTACATGTAAGTCCACTGAACATAAACAGCAAATTATATTGTGACTTATTTTGATTTGAAGAAAATACTCGAAGTCTTACCTTCCAAACTAATACTGATTCTTGCAGGTTTTAATAAAGTTTAAATTATGGTACTACAAATTAAATTTTTATACACTTAATTGATCGTTCTGAAGTGTTTCTGTGCAAGAGAGCTACAAATGTAAATGCAGGCATTAAATTAAGGGGGACACTACAAAGAATTACACATTTACAAATAAGACAAACAAACCTGTTTTTGAAACCAGTCCTGATATCTTTTCTGTTGACCAAATCGCACCTACAAAAACAACAACAAATATCAGACAATTCACTTAATATATTTCCTATATTTAGTTAGTTTTAATTCGAAACTCTGTTTATTTCCATTTCTATCTATGCTTATGCCTACATGTTACATATACATATATCACAATTTCAATTCTGCTTTCGCTGTAGAAGCAATGATTGAGTCAAGTTTGATAGTGGCATGATTTTGGTGGACCAATCATAATTCTTTGCTATGCATAGCAACCAATGAGATTGCTTCATTTATTATATACAATAGATTGTGTCGAATGGGTTTTTTCGTGTTCATCAAAGTGGGCAAAGCCTGGCTTTTGAGTTATTTTTTTTGAAACCAAAAAGCTTGCTTGTTTCTTTATTGTATAAGATAGATTTCCTGTTACCATGCATCTGTTCAGTAGATAAATCACAGAGGATGTCAAAATGTGACTTTCAGTGACACACTCGGCTATTGCCTCATGTGCCAATATTTTTTTCTTGTGTTATTTTGTGCATGTGTGACCACTACTGACATCTGGCAGGAATCATAGCACACGCTTTTGAGTCTCAGAAAAACTGTAGAAGGCCACCTCAAAGAAGCAACTGGAAAACTGCTCAAAATGTCTATGAAACTGAAAATCTACCAAACGTGATAAAAACTCAAATTCACAAAGTTAACATAAAATTTCCAGCCTTGATACAAACAGGGAAATATAATAAAGGACTGGATGAATTTTTGTCCACTTTACACTGTGCTGAAATAACAACTAAAAGCCTTTTTTCCTACAGAAAGTGCACCAGAACACCAAGATGATGATGACAAGTGAATTTTTGAAAGGGAAGCAAATTGTTATGTTACCTTTTAGGAATACTCTTTTGGAGATAACAACCTCGTGATATGCAACTTATGATATACAATGTACCTTTCAGTACAGTATAATAATACTGGACTTTATTTTTAGGTTTCTATCAGTGTAAATAGAGGTCTTTGGGTTATTATTGGAAATACCTTCAATGTTAGCTCCAAGTGTAGTGAGGTGGATATATGTGCTAAACTTGTTCACTTTCTGTTAAAACCACGAAATCTGGTGGAAACGTGTTGAAATATCTGATATACATGTAGTGCCACTGCAAAATTTGTTGTGAGCTGAGTTAAGAGGGTGTTTCAAAGTGGAACTTTAACTTAAACCAAAATCTCTAAATATTTTAATTGTTCACCTTGCAAATGGTCAAGAAGTTGCCAGATGAATCTAGTTTGAGTACGCAAACAGTTTTGTCATAAAGTTTGTTCCACAGAACAAATAGATTAAAAATTCAAAATGGCTGCCACTTTAAACCAGAAGTGGTGAATATAATCATAATTTAAATAACCTTTTTCTCTCATGTAAACCTCTTTACTTTGCCATTTTACAATAATTACATTGCCTCTTCTGTCATTATTACATTCTGCTTGGCTGTCCTGCTTTTATGACTTTTACGTTAGAGTTACAGATACATCTTATACATCCACTTAGAATAGACTTTGGCTAACGTTTGAACCAAAAATTGCAAATGGTCAAGTTTTTTTCAGCCAGGAAACAAGACATTCAAAATCGAAAAGTCATCTGTTGTGGCACTCATCAGGGCTCTTACAGAGTGCAGTGTAGCATAGAGAAGCCTTTTCACAGGAACACTGCAGCCCTTCTTGCAGCCCCAACGAATTTATAACAAGTTCCTGGCAGGAACCCATCACATCTGGCAGTGTTGTCCAGAAAGGCCTCCACAAAACGCCTTGAGGACTTGGTAGTGTAGGGGTTGGAGTCAGAGCTTGTCCCCAAATGTAGCCCACTTGCAAAACAGCATTTTTAGAGTGTTCTAACAGGGCTGCTCTTGTTGGTGGGATGTTATCAAACTGTCTGCCCTTCTTAACAAACAGCTGTTTACAAACATCACTGATGGCAGTTTTTGCACTGGTCCAAGGTGGTGGTTACCGCTGGAAAACATTTCCATGTGTCCATCGCTGTCTTCTTGCCTTTCCCATAAAAACAGGACACTGTATCACAACCAGTGAACGCATGGAAAAATGGAAGTGCACTTGAGACTTGAGGGTTGAGCTTCCTTGCGATTTTGTGGGCTGCTATATAATAAAGGTGTATGCCAGTGTCAAACCCAACCCAAAGTTCAATTTTTTTCGTCGCCTGAGGCTCTTGCAACTTCTCTACAAAGACCAGGCTAAAGCGAGGACATCAGTATTCTGTAGAGCCAATTGAAGTGGAATACTGGTGAACAGTGATTTCACATCAAAAGAGACACCTGAGGAAAGTGTTGAAGATTACATCGATGAGTGTGAAAGTTCAATATTTCAAGTGCTTCTGTGTGAGATTTCCCATGATGCAATTTGGTACGTCCCCCTCCTGCATTGTAGACATGTGCTTGATCGATGAAGTTCGTTTTTGTTTCGTTGTTATTGTTGTGTTCATGTTGTTTTTGAATACTCTTTAGAGTTATCCCTGTAGTCATTTTGTAATCAGAAAGAGAACTCAGTTTAAGCTATATGAGAAAGACACAGTTAAAGCGGCGTGAAGTTGTAATAAAGTTGTGTACTCAGCAAGCTTTATATGCCACCATTAATAGTGTAGAAATTGCAACATTAGCTACGTAAACTTCCAATAAACCTTCAATAGGTCCACCATGAAAATTGATTGATGAGTATTGTTCCCTTCCGTGGACAGAATTCAAACACTTTTGGAACTGGTTTAGTATGAGTAAGTGCCCATCTCCTGCTCTTGAATCAAACTTTTACCTGAAAATATTGCGTCGTTCTGACTAGCCCCTGGGTCTCCAAGGATAGGCATGTATTGTCCATTTTCATTTGAGTTGTGCTTATTGCTTTTATATTTGTGTTGCGCTTTCCACCTCTTACTGTCACTGTGTTTTTTATTTGTATTGCACTTTAATCTTCTTTCAGTCGTTTTATTGCTATGTATGTCTTCGGCTAAAAAACTGATGTACGAGTTCTTTCTGTAGAACATTTTCTTATTTGTTTGAGGACGTGCCTTTTTGGTCTGCATTTTCTTTTTTGTTGTTTTCATTGGTACATTACACTTAATTTGTCACATTGTTAAACAGGTACTGCTACACCTACATGTACCTTGCACCTTACTGTACCTTAGATGTTAAGAACAAAATCTTGTTTTCCATTTCAGGATGCAGCCTACATGCCAAAAACTTCCTGGAGGTCCTGGTGTACAGCAACTGAGCAATACCTTTCATAACATCAAGAATTAAAAATAAATAAACATATTGCTAAGGATACTAGATACATGTATAGAGAATCACATTAAATTATTCTATATTATAATTACTGTAAGTGCCAATAAAACAAGCACTCTTCTTAGTTTAAAGTCATAATGGTCCCAGTTTTTGTCTGGAACTTTTACTCTCACAAATCTATTGGCCACAGATCTTTAACTGATGTTACAACATAATAGTATTGTATGTACATGTACATTTGGAGAATGCAAGCCTAATTTTAATCTGTGACTTTTCTGAGTTGGTTACCTTGTGCAGTTATTTGCAGAAAAAAAATTCACATTCCTGTACGGACACTAAAATGGCCACTGCACTTGATTTTTGTAGGGGCATGTCAGCCAGAAAACTGTTACTGTTACTAAGATGTGTGCAAAGACAGGTGAGAAACATGTGCACATGCATGTGAGCAGGCTATGAGAGCACGCCTTTGTGCTAGACTTTCTTTGATTTCTTTCCAGTCAGTCACTGTAAGAGTGTAGGCTTCGCTATTTTAAGTTCTTAGCATTGGATATTGGTGAATTTAAATACTTCCACAATAGCATTTATCGAAATCTGAGGGAATTGTTCTGATTTATTTTATATGTTTTTGAACACAACTTTGAATTGCCTTGGTGTTGGGAACAGCTATACTTTGATTGTATTTGTTGATTAGTTCTAGTCACAACCGATAGTTGTCTTTATCCACTCAAATATTGCTTGAAATTTGGTGGAAAAGTAATCTGAAGGCAATATTCATAAGAGTGAGCCTGAACCAAGAAACAACAAATTCTGTAAATACTGTCTGCTGTATTCATCAGGGGAAATACTTGAATAAGTTGCATGGAGTGCTTATGATAAACAAGCATGCGGTTTCAAATGTTTGCTTATATTTGTGCTTCAGACTTGGAATAATGTACACGAAAAATATATACTTTTAATTAGCTTTTACGCTGTGAGAATATTAGGTACAAAATTTGAAGGCTACTGTCATATACCGGTAAGCAAACTTCAGGCAAAATAAAGTATGAAAAAATTAATTGAGACCAATCAACGAGCTGCACCAAGAAGGCCGCTGCCAATATTTGAATTATGTCCATTGTGAAGGTGTGGAAAGGAGGAGAAGGCGGCAGTTTATCAGAAAGAACTTTGATAGGCAGTTGGGGGGAAATCACACACCTTCTATCAGAGTAAAGTTAAGATGGCACATCAGCATGGGTCTCTATACAATGCATCTGTTATAGTTATGCATAAGTACTTGTAAACAACAAAACTAGACCTTAAGTGGTTATTATAAACAGCAAATGGGTTCACCTTGGAACTCTTTTGGTGAAGCGGAAAGATGGCTGAATAGCACCTTCACATTCAAGTTTAAACAGTCATCTTTCAGTGGGCGAAAGTATAATGGCTGTTCTGTCCAGAAATTGTGGCTTCCTTATGAGTGGTTCCATGCCCCTGAAAAAGCTGAATTATACCGAATTACCTGGCGTGTTATTCATGTTTGAAAAGTGAATATGTCCTCAGTCTTTCAGAATACCAAGGGTGTAAGAAAATCTTCAAAGAAAACAACCAACACAGTCTGTACTTGTCACCCATGTTGAGAGAAATATGCCTCGAGTGTAGGAAAGGGTCATGCTCTATCGAAATCTCGCAGGTGCTGCATCTATGCTTGCAGAATGGCTGAAAGCTGGAATGTGGTTCGGGTTTACAGAGAGTGCGAAAGCCCTGTGGCTGAAGTTAGAAGAAATGCAGCAATTCTTCTTTACCAAACAGATCCCAGACAAAGCTGTGCTCCAACACATGAAAGATTACTTACACTGCACCGGCAGAAAAAAAGGTGATGGGAAAAAGCTGGTAGGTGCATTGGCAGCAGAAAAGCTGTTGCTGTATGCCCCACTGTTGTGTCGGGTATGTGGAACAAGGCCTTCAAAGCTGTTTGACTAAGATGACAAAGCTCTTCGCCTACTAGTTTGTGGAGCAGGTGAGAGAAGCCCACCACACCAGCGACATAGACAAGAGCAAAGCACTGTGGGCTGAGTTGTTCAAACTGCTAGGAAACAGTGGATATGTGAAACTGATTGAAGCAGTGGAGTGGCAAACCTACATCATCTACACTAAAGATGAGAAGGTGGCTGCACAGCTCTTACTTCCAGTCAGCGATCTAGAAAGCAGGAAGCAGCAGATTACGTTCAATCGTCTGTTACAGATCAGAATTGCTGTTTATCAGCTGGCAAAGCAAAGACTGTTTGAATATCATTACGATTTCCTGGATTGATATTTTGATCAACACGACTTGATTCAGTTGAGTTGATTCAGACGGCCATGGACAGCAACTACACCGCCATCTCTGTTGATTGGCTTTAGGACTTTGTTTGCCCAGAGTTGTAACAGCTCTTTCAAGCTTGTGGACTTTCAACCACCAGATTGATCTGTAGCCCTTTTAGTGCGACCTTTAAAATTGGCTGGCTGGTAAAGATAGCAAACATTCGCATTGGAGGGGAGCTTTTTTCCCTTCACACTAACAGGCCTTAAGCAAGGAGTGAAAGGTTTTGCTGCAACAACTTTCTCATTGATTGTATCAGGAGGCTTTTAGCCAGTCAAACGAGTGACTTCTTTGTTCAGATAACAACAACAATCTTTATTTCGTGCCCAGAAAAGTTTACAATAGATAAATACGTGCAAAGAGAAAAAATAAAATAAAAATTGAGCACAGCCACTTAGATATAGCTAAGGCTAATCGAACTTAGTGGCTGGGCCAAGCAGAAAAAATATTGCAATAAAGTTACAGAGTATTAAAAAAAAAGAAAACGGCACACAATTTCCATTCACACACACACACACAGAACAAAAGTGGATGTGCACACACAAAAAAAGAAAATTAAGTACATCAATGTATCAACTAGTAGTTGGAGATAATCTATTCTTTTAAGAGATTTTTGAAACAAGCACGACTCTTAGATTTAAGTGAGTCATCAGTGGAATTCCAAACTTAAGCACCGAAAAAACGAATGTTAAATTTGCCGTAATTAGTCATTGCTTTTGGCAGATAGTATGAAATCTTACTCGCCAGTCTGGTTTGATATTGATGCACTTTGTTGATACTCTTAAAGAAATTGTCAAAAATTAATGGCAGTCTATTAGAGTAGTAGTTGTACATAAATAAAGCATTATACCAATAATATATTAAGTCACTTACTTTAAGTATTTTTAATTTCTGAAAGAATGGACCAGAGTGGGAATTATATTCTGAGAATGTCATTATTCTGACTGCTTTTTTTTTTGTAAGATGATAAGAGGTAAAAGAGTTGTTTGATACGTATTCCCCCAAATTATTAAACTATAAGTCAAGAAGGGATAAATTAGTGAGTAATACAACTGTATAAGGACCTGGTAATTTGGTTATATCAAGTAAGTTGAAAATGTAAATTGGCCACCATAACGAGTTATAAAGCTGATGTTTCGAGCGTTAGCCCTTCGTCAGAGTGAATGATGAAGGGCTAACGCTCGAAAATAACTTTATAACTCGTTACGGTGGCCAATTTACATTTTCAACTTAGTTGATAAATATTATAACCAAATTACCTTGTTACCCCCACCGACGCAGCACCACAGTTTCTTTAGAAACTTTCACCCTTTATTCATTTGTATAAGGACCTGATTGGTCACGGAGTGCCTGATCTTAGAGAGTATGCCAATACATCGCTTAATCTTTTTAGAAATATGTAAGATGTGATACTTCCAACTGAGATGTGAATCAATCAGGAGACCCAAATACTTTATGAATTTCTCCTGCATAATCTCCCTGTTAGAAATTATTAATTTGACTCTGTGACCCTTAACCTTTTGAGGGGAGTGAAAAATAATGAAATTTGTCTTATCAATATTTAAGGAAACCTTATTAGCCATAAGCCAGTCAGATACCATTTTCAGATTATAATTAACAACTGACTCAAGTACAGCTAAATATATAAGAATTAGAGTAAAACAGATTCGTATCGTCTGCAAAAATGTGAAAGTCAAACACATTACTGCACTTACTGAAAATCATTAATGTAAAGGAGGAATAGAAGAGGGCCTAACACAGAACCCTGTGGGACACCATGAGTAATGAGGGTGTCATCTGATTTAGTACTACCTATTGTAACATACTGCCTCCTATTGTTTAAATAGGAAGCAAACCAGTCATTAGCAATACCACAGATTCCATAATGGGTTAATTTTTTTACGCGGATGCGAAGCAATCCACGTTATAAATTGGGACGAGTTTGTTTGTTTGTTTTTTTTCTTCATGGTAGTCGCAAGACTACCATGACTACCAGGAGCGTTGTTTTGTAATGCATGTACAGTGTGGTATATCAACAAAGAACCATCAAAATAACCTCATGTTTATTTATTATAAACTTGGATGTCGCTCGTTTGAGCTTAATTTAGTTTCGCCTTGCTTTAATTCGACAGAGTTAAACCTGAACAAGCATATTGAACGCTTGAGGAAGGACTTATTGTTTCCCCTGCAACTTACTGATCTGACCAAATGTCCTAAACGTGTGTTGTTTAAGCTTCATAGCAAGAGAACGAGAATTGCACGGCTCGTAGAAAATATGGAGTGACATCCGCCAGAAACTGTTCAGAATAATAGAAAATATTCGATTCAAGAGATTGATTCAGCGATACGTACAAAAATAGCGTTCGGAAAATTATTACATTGTATTGTTTTGATTTCTTTACTCGCATGGAAAGAGCGTGTTTGTTTGGTCGCGGTCATTTTATCTACTTCTTAATTAGTGAATCGAAAAAGTGTTTCTTATCCAGAAAAGGTGTTTCTTATCCAGCATAAGTGCTGAAATGAAACAAGATTTTCAAGGTGTTCATCCCAAGAATTTGGTGGATTTACAGTCATTGTCACTGTGTGTCACATTCAACACATGTCACATGTGACATGTGTTGAATGTGTATCCTGTTGCGTGACAAGTGCCAGGCAGTGCCAGGCTGCAATATTTTGGCGGGAACAGGGATCATGTAGTCATGTGACGCTTTGTGTTTATTGTTCTAAGGCGAGCTAGCCAACCGGCTCTCTTCGCAAGCCGATTCTCTACGTTCAAGAGGAATGCCACCTCCTCAATCATCAGCTAGACCAAGGAGTTCATCGGCAACACTGAAACAAACGGCGTGCCATACTAATAGATGCTTTGATGTCAGGTGTCACCCAAGGCTTGGATAATGACTTAATTTCTTTCCGAGTAAGTTTACGGAGAGGAGCGTGCTTATTAATTAAGTCAGAAATACAGAGATAGAAATTCTGAAAAACTGTGTTAACATCAGACACTTCAGATTCATTAAAACAGCTGTTTATTTATTTCTGGAGTGGAATTTTTCACAGTTAATAATCGTAAGATGCACACATTTGACTTATTAATCGTAAAAGGTGA
>OMLO01003931.1_pt1 | contig 12328 bp, 9 predicted proteins | sample 1674811 | NCBI WGS metagenome assembly OMLO01 (sample SAMN06265003, study PRJEB25207) | coral metagenome | isolation source: Coral host | place: Mexico:La Bocana,Puerto Morelos, Mexico | collected 2008-11-13
TTTTTTTTAAGGACCCCCCGGGCCCCCTGGAAATTTTATTTAAACTTTTTGACCCCCCCCCCCCCCGGAAATTCCGGTTTTTTCCCGGGGGGGGGGGGGGGGGAGGGGGGTGGGGATAGATAATTTCTGGAACAGACCTGACCTCACAGGTTAGGAAAACGTTTTGCAATAATCTGTAAATTAGTGAAAAGTGGAGAGTGAACATGAGGTGAATGGCATGCCTCTTTCAAATTCAAATTGAAGATTGCAGGGAAGTAAGGAAATTATTACCCTTGTGAATGAAATGTTGAATGCTCGTCCTTTTGTATGCAGAGCCTCCACCTCGACACTTTGGTTACCAAGTGAGTGTGTCACTGGAGCAGTCTCAAAAGTCTTCACTGCCAATCAGCCCTCTTATTGCAGAGCCTGTGAATTATGGCATGTTAGGACTGAGCTCAAGGTAAAATGTTAACCTGTAAGTAGCAAGTGTACCTTGTGTCAGCAGGGCTTGAAAAAAAAAAAATGAATTCCAGCTTACCTTTGGTGAAGTATCTTTAAAATTTTGCTCAAGGCAAGTCTTAGTTTACCTTTCTTTTATATAATTGGCAGACAACCTTTCTGATCCCTTTGCCCATCAGACAGGTGAGCATATAAAGCTTCTTGGGTGGCACTTTTTGTGCCCTTGTTAAAGGGGAGGGGATATGGTAAAGAGTGCCAAAATTGAAATGTGAAAAAGAAATCATAAATGTTTATTACGTTCCCAGACAACCAGATGGCACTTTTCTGAGCCCTTGTCAGAGGGGAAAGGATATGGTAAAGAGTGCCAAACTTGGAAAAGAAATCATAAGTGTTTATTACGTTCCCAGACAACCAGATGACACTTTTCTGAGCCCTTGTTAGAGGGGAAGGGATATGGTAAAGAGTGCCAAACTTGGAAAAGAAATCGTAAATGTTTATTACATTCCCAGACAACCAGATGGCACGTTTCTGAGCCCTTGTCAGAGGGGAAGGGATATTATATATGTTTCTATAATATTTCTATTTCTAGTATTTCTGTGACACTTCTTTCACTGAACCATCAGGGAAAATTACCTTTTCTGCTCAGAATTATACAGATACCTCCAAGGATTTGGCTCGTTCATTCTCTTTACCTGCTTACTTGATTTTCTTATGAAAAGGTCATAAGAAGTTAAGAGTACCATCTGTTTGTCTGTACGTATTGCGGACCTATATCATTCATTGCTTTGTCGATTCTATGTATTTCAGTATCAAGTACCAGCAACTCAATGACAACAACAGCGAGGAGTTCCATGCATCGTTTGTGTTGGAGCTTTGTAAGCCGTTGCCTGCTGCAGTGGATGTTGTACACAAAATTTATGAAGTTCTTAATAAAGCAGGTAAAATGTCACTCCATTTTCTTCCCAGGAGGGGAGTGGGGTGGGGGGGGGCACTCCCATAAACATTGGGTGGCGATGTATTGCCTGCTTCCCAAAACCCTTACCCTATTTATGACCTGACCAGAACTTTGATATTTTTAGTTTAACATTGACCCTTAAATCAGCAGTCTGTTTTTGACCTGCCTTATATTTAGTTCCCTAGTTCGGACTGATGTAAAACGCAGTGGAGGCTAAGTCACACGTTAACATCACGCTGTCAAATTTGCTCATATTGGAATCCTTTTCCATCCTTGTTATTGTTAATCACCAGGTTATTTTGGGGGTTATTCTGATATCTAGCTGTGATTTCTGCCTCACGTTTTCAAGTTTTTTCTGTTTTGGAATCTCTTTGTATCGTTAATCATCCTCACCTCCCAATCGGTTCTTTTTATTTGTGGAGTCATTCGCAACATTAAAGCACCTTTCAATGAATTTCAGGTGTAGGACTGCCCCTTAAAACTAGCATAAGAAACAAAGATTGAGCAGGCTACTCAATGCGTCTTTTTCCGCATATTAGGCACCTTCACTCATTCATCAAAAGTACCAATCGACAGTCTTATAATAAGAGAGGTGAGAACAGTTTATCTGCTTAGAAATGCGTCGTAATTTCAAACACAGCTATTGGTAACCATCAAGTTTCTTGAGACTCGGTGGTGTTCGTACTAACCTTTGATTGGATGATAACAGTTGAATGTCTTCGAGTCTTGTGCCCAGAATTTTCCGGAAATTACGTTCATGTTACTTCATGTTATAGATCGTTTAAGCGGCCAAAATTTCATCACTTTGGAAAAAGAGGTAATATATACCAATGCAAAGATTGACTCCGTGAAAACCTATTGTCCATCTCCTGATAAAGTACGCCAAAACTGATTGACACTTATCATTTATCAGGTGTGGGAAAGGGTGTACTTTCTCACGTGTTCATGGACTATTGTTTTACAGTGGTTAAAAGAAAAAGGTGTGTCATCTGGTAAACACGGAAATACATATTACGCGGTATGTGAGAATCATTGTTACTGGTTGAGATATCCACAGACAGTAGGTTATTGGCAATTATGTGAAGATAATTTGAGCGGTTTTCTTTTGACTAACAAAAGCAGTCACCTCTGGCTAATCACAACAGCAACAACTTAGTGGGTACTCATACCTAGAATTCAAGTTTACAAAAATAAGTTTTAAAATAAAGTGAATTCGTGACTACCCGAAATATCCTTCATGGGCCAATAAGACTGGGTAGCCATCTTTAGTGATTACAGCAATTATATATTAGGGTCAATAAACGCAATGCCGCGCAATAAACCAATAAGACTTCGAAGCCAAAAACACGCGATTGCTACCAAGCGCGGGAAAACATGAGCCCGGTGCAAGGTGGGTCAAAGCACAAAACGCGGGAAAATATGCAGTCAGTGCAAAGCGCGGGAAAACACGCTTTGTAGCGTTAGTTTTGTTTCTGATTGGTGTAAAAAGCGAGTTCTCTCCGATTAACTAAGCATGCTGCATGAAGCTTTTGAATACTTTTCCTCTCCTTGTAATACATGTTTTCTATCTTTCATGGCTAAATTACCTTCTGTGTTGTATTTTGCTATCGTGACAGAGTTTGCCACAGCATTACCACGTATACCATGTGACAGAGAGCCAATCGACAGCAGAGGAGCTCGTGCAGCCTTCTGGGATGGGACTGTTGCTGTACAGAATAGGCTTTACACATCCCAGTCAAATCCCCGACATAATACCGGTACGATACACCCCCCCCCTCCCAGTATATTTTTGGTGCGTTTTTTGGAAAGTAAACACAATCTAACTTCGGCCGCCAAAAATTTCGGACCATAATTTTGAACACTTTGGACACTTCACAGAGCTATCGTGAATCTACACCTGCAAAGCACAAAAAAAGACTGAAAAAAACTTCTGAAAATGATATTTTTACTGCACCCTGAAGGTTTCACAGTTATGCTGACGGGGAAAAAATGTTAAACAAGAAACATTATGTTAAACTACTGCGTATCTCAAGGAGTACCTCAAGTTCATTTCATAAAGCCTTGAGGAAACTAACGGCTTTAGAGTCATTTGAAAGGTTTATAGTGGACTGGAAATAATTCGGACGCGCTCAACATTTTCGGTTGGTTTTCCTTTTTGACACTTTTTTGTCCGAAATTAAAATCGTCCGAAAATTTTTGCAGGTAATGCATTAATTTAAATGGTGAAGGAAAGTAGGTTGAAACTGTCCCACCCGTTTTCGGTTAGAATCCAGTACCAGTAAAATTGGTGGCGGTATGATTGCTAACTAACATGCAGAGTTTCGTGTTGTCTTGATTGGATTTGTAGAATATTGTTTTAAAAAAAACTTGCGTAGTGTTTAAATTTAAATTCACTCCTGAGTTGGTACATGATTTTTTATTTCAGTTACTTCGAAGGCAAGCGATGTTCAACACGTTATTAACAAGCGCGTTAAGAAGCCACAAGCCTCTAAAGAAAAGTAAGTGATTTAATGCGTCACGTAATCCTTTACAAGCAACACCTGGTCACGTAATATTTTTGTCCCGATTGCTGGTTTAGGTAGAGCTTGCTCACGGCCCCTGTGACCCATCAGACCGGAGCTTGTCTTGCCCAAGAATACAAGACAGTGTCCCCGACTAGGAGTCGAACCGCGACGGCTCAGAGTCGAGCGTACTAACCATGAGGCCGCCGCACATCCCCCTAGAAAAACGTATAAGGCTTAAGCTGATCGAATAATAGTTCTTTTACCTGTTCTGTTTCAGAACCTAGCAGCGAGGAGTTCCTTTTTGAGCTGAGATCGTCAGAACCATTCACTTTAACAGTGACCTTTGAACATCCGTGTACATCCAGCATGGCTTCCAGTAAGTGCACTAGCTAATGATCAGCTTTTAATTTCTCCTAATAATGTCAATATCTCGGCATCACTAGAAGAGTGCGTGACCTCATGTCCTGCCAAAAACGTATCGCGCAACCTTTCTTCTGAATGAAAAAGATGATACTGTAGTTTCACTCGAAAACGTGAACCTGGAATGGAGACCAGTGCAGGAAACCTGTGACCAGGCAACCACCTCTGACGTATTTCCTTGAAAGTTTTGTTTTGTTCTTTTAAGACTGTAGATGAATTTACATCTGAGTTCAATAAATCCTTGTTACTTTTGTTCCAGTTGACTTTTTCGTATCTGAAGATCTTACTGTAAAAGCTACCCTGACCACAGTGCCTGGAAAACCTCTATTTTGCTCCAATGATTACATCTCCAGAGTGACTCAGAGGTGAGCAGTTTCTAACTATTTTAAGCACGTGGTCACTATTTTTACTATCATCTGAGAAATGGTGCATTCTTTTTTTTTGGCTGAGACCGGAGATCTGAGATTTTCAAAATTTACTGATAGTTTAGAAATGGGATGAAAATTTTAACGATAGCTGACAAATTGCTGCGATTCCAGCACCTTAATCTAGACCGCCCATTTTTTCTGTGATTAGGGCAGTCGGTAGTCTCGCTTCCTCAGCTTTGAGACGGTTATTACTATTCCTTTTTTTGACAGGTGTCTATCAATCCCAGCTGCAATGCGTTGCATCATACGAAAAGCGCAAAGTGTCAAATTAGAGGAACTTCCGGTCAAGGCCAGTGAGGAACTTCCGCTTCCCTTTGGCATAGGACAACCAGCTACCAAACTAGCAAGCCTGTCACTCCCTCCCAGTTCCGCTCTGTTCGGTGCGGCCGTGGGGACTCCGTCGAACCCTAACACACCCGTTTTCTTGGGCGCGTCACCCTCGTTCACCGGGTTTACTCTCGAGACACCATCTCCTACGTTCAGCGCGTTCCCGTTCTCCTCCATATCGCCGACGTTTTCTTTCTCCACGGCTGAGGTAGCGGCTGCCGCGACAGACTCTCCCTCAATAGCCGCCAAACAACCTGAGAAGAAACCCGACTCCACGAAAACGCCGAACTTGAAAATCACGCTCAAGCGGAAACGTGACGATGAATACGTCATTCAGAACTTTCAACTGCCTGAGGAGGTCCCTAAGAGCGGAGGGAACTTAACAAGCAGTCAAGCTACATCGAAAAACAAGGATACAGTGATACCAGAGTCTATAGAGGGAAATAACTTTTCGTTTGATCTCGCGGCTGTTTCAGGAACAAGTTTCGTTATGGGAACAACATTCCCTGACGTAACAGCTGGGCTGGATGGGTCAGCGGTGGTTTCTTCGGGCAGTGTTTCAGCTGGTCAACACGTGGCTTTGGCAAGCTCTGACTCGATAGCAGCTGCAAGCGGGTTGGGTATCGTTCCCGCGGGAATCGAGGGATTACCCTCGACTGCTGATTTGTTCGACGCTGATGGCACGGATTTGGAGGGAATTCTTCAAAATCTTTCGGGCGCCTCACACCTCCCCCCAGGAATTGTATCAGGCAGCTCGGCTTTGGATTTTGATACAGGATTAGGTATGTTAGAAACATCAGACAGGAGTGGCTAATAGGAAAATGGGCGTTGGTTGTGATTCTGTTGAGACCAGGAAAAAAGAGTGATCCCCTATTTAACAAATTCCTTCTGTTTGAAAGGAATTATTTTAGAAGAAAGACAAACAAAATTGAGGAACTTTTGTGACCAATTAGCGACTTCCAGCTCCAAAATACAAACCAAACAAAATTTGTATTAGTCTTAAAAGTTACTGGTAAAGTTCACTTGACTTATATAGAAGGATAAAGCAAGTTGTCTTGAAAGAAACTGTTTTACGGGGGAGAAGTGTGCTAACCTTCTGCTTGAAATTGAAAAAGGTAATTGCTAACTTGGCAAACTGACGTTTCGAGCGTCATCCAGTTGTGAAAGTAACATTCGCTACGGAGTTAAATTTACCTTTATCAGTTTTGGGTCCATAATCAGTTTTAGTATATACCACGCAATTGAATAGTACTTTTCGCGCACGCTGATTGGCTAGCTCGGAGGTGACCAAGTACTATTCACCTCCGAGCAGCCGCAGCAAAACACAATGGCTTCCCGTTTCAAATAGAGTTACTCTTAAACAAGTAAAGTTACTCTTTGGTCCGCTGGTTATTCAGTTTGTGTGGTATATACTAAAACAATTATTCACCTCAGTGTCACCTCCACTTCGGTGAATAATTGTTAAATATTTGGAGACATGGCTATTAAATCGTGTTGTGATTTCTCTGTTAGGTCCTGGAGTCCCTGGACTTGATGTGACGGATCCAAATTTTGACATTGACGCGGCCATCGATGCTAGTGCTGCTGCTGATCCAGGTATTGCAGGCACTGCAGGTATACGCTAGTTTGGAGAATTTGAATGCATGCTGACTTTGTATAAATATATTGAGAAATCAGACGCTGATCAGGTTATTGCTAAACTAAACCAGTTTTCTTCATACCTTCCCAGGTGCCTTCGACGTCGACTCTACACTGGACTTTGATCTTGATCATATTACCGGGGTGCGGGGTCTTCCTCCTGACGTCACGGGCACGGCAGATCTACTGGCCGTTAGTGGACTGGGTGACGGAACTGTCGACATCGACATACCCGGAACATCTCAATCAAAAATGTAAACTATATAACGCAGATTTGTGACACTCACATGTCGTGAACAATTTTCGTGACAGTTACATTTTCTCAGATGGGAGCTTATAGTAGTCTCCTCTGCAGCCGTTTCTTTTGGTCACGCAGCGCTTCCCCCCAAAAAAACCGTTTCTTTATGTTCTTTGGGGGAGCGTTGCGTGACATCCCAAGGTACGGCTGCTTAGGAGATATCTAAATAGTTTGGGGAGTTAAGATCTTCTACACGTGCTCTATCACCCTGAAAAAAAAAGCAAAGCAAAGTTGTTATAAAGTATATAATACGAGGTAGATGTCTCTGCGAATAAAAAAGTTTCAAGTGAAAATTATTGATAAGCTGTAACCAGAGAAAAATATAAGGCTAAAGTTTTTAAGAAAGTTTGTGCGGAAGATCTATAGTCCACTCCTGTCTATAATTTATAAGTTTTGTATTTTTTGTCTCAGGGTTATGTATTGTAATTAGTATAAATAAACACTGAACGACAGTCCTTCAGTTGCGAATCTTTCTGTGGAAGCTTTATCATGGAATACTAAAACCAAACGGCAACGTATCAAGTTTGATATCTAGGCTGTCAAGTCTACCTTGGTCAATTATCCAAGTTGTTTTAATTGATTCAATCCTGCATCAAAATATAATAATGATGATGAAGAATCAGTACCCCTTTTTTGAACGTCCCAGTACTAACTGGTCAACCTATCTGTATAGGTTTCGGGACCAGTTAAGCGAAGCGAAGTTGTTTATATATATATATATATAGATCTCATCTATCATATTCGTGACTTATTGTATAGTTAGGTTTTTAGGTTTTGTCACATGACGGGTGAAAACCAGCAATTTTGAAATTCAAACAAAAATTTCAGAAAACGAAACGGAATGCACTGATTTAATTTTAACTTAAACCCGCACTATTCCATACATTTAGATCTTGAAATATGACCTCTGGTCCGTAAGGTAACCGGCAATTTCGAAAAAGAGGTGGCAAGAAGAGAGGAGGTATATTAAGGGGCTGAGGAGGTCTATTTCTCGTTCTTTTTAAAAGCGTGAATGTGGGCTAATCGACTTTTGGTTGGGGGCCAACCGGCTAGGGGTCGGTACCTGGCCGGGGTCGTTTATTCAAGGTCGACAAACTAAATAAATGAACACTGCGTAGCAACAATATCAGAATGGACGAGTTTATTGACCCTGGGTTGCAACAATTTACAAGACAACACATAAGAATGGGAAGAGAATTATACAAAACACAGTCGGAATCATTTCCATGGGTGTCACTCGATTTCTTCAAAAAAACAGACATGTCTCGGAAAAAAATAGCACAAGATTTCAATATCGATTGTTTTTCTTCTAGGTATAAATACAATTGTACAGTTCATATTTAATGTGCAACATTTCAAAAACACTTTTTTACTGTCTAACTACTTGACGTTGCAAACATTTTCCATTTTGAAAAAACCCTTTTGCCTTTGTGCTAATTCTAGTAACTTTACATCGGACGGAAGAGTAAAAATGACCGAAAGTAGGCCAAATTCATGGACAGTTTCATTGTGTGGCATAAAAACGTTGTTTAATGAACGCCGCGTAAGAATTGTCTCCAGAGACCGCAATCGTTTTGATCGGCACCAACACTCGCGACCTCTGGTTCATATACCAAAGACAAAAGAAAACAAAGCTCAAAAAATTGGCTCCGGCCCAGAGGTCGCAATTCTTGGTCCTGAGCAAAAACATCACGGACTCAGGACAAGAATGTGAACTTGCTTCATGCAAAATTTACAAAATATCAAATTCTGTTTGTTAGTAGCACCACAACTTCATTGAATCTTAGTAGTCTATTTTTATGTCCGATGGGAGTTGAATCAAATAGAAGCTAAGAAACCATTAAACTAATATCGCGCAAGGTAAGCTACAGTCCTCGCGATAAAAAAACATCTCTACATAAAGCCATTTTCCTCCAGTAGATCATGTTCATCATTGTCATCGTCGTCGTTATCACTTTCTTCGTCCTCCTCCACATCGTTGCCGTTCTCGTTCACTCGACCATCTACGTCATCATCGTCTTCGGCATTATCCTCCTCGTAATCATCGTCGTCGTCTTCGTCGTCAGAGTCTCGGGATCCACCCCTCTCTACTTGGTCTCTGTGTAAAATAGCGCGTTCGTAGGCCAACATCACTGATTTTCTCATGGATGTTTTGCGACCCTCCTGCAACTTGTTCTCGTCTCGTTCTTCGTGCTGTCCTAACGGTTCGAGTTTGTGCCGAGGAAGCCATTGCCTGGATAAAGCAATAGGGTAAGGGTTAGATATCAGGGCATGATCAGGCGAGGGGAGTTATCGAATTAGAACTGAGGATTTGCGGTACCGAAGATTAGTCGACCTTTATAAAAATTGAAGCACATTAAAGTGCATAGCTGTCTGTGGCTACAGCCAATACTCCTTGTCGGCAATCAATTTCAACTGTATATGGGACAAGACAGTGCTGAACTGAAGACAGTAAGCCTTGTCTAGAAGAGAAAGCGACCACTCTGAACCCAAGCAACCACTCTTGGTTCATCCAGCCGGTTGACACGGCAAGCGAAATTTCGCAAGGGTACAGTTGCTACCCCCTTCCACCCCCAGCCAGGGGTACAGTTTGTTCTCTTCTAGGATTCTTCTAAAATTTTTGTTCACAATCGAAAAATGTGCTAGAAGATGTCCATTTCCTACGTACACTTACCAAGTTCGTCTCGTGTCAAAGAACAATACAAGGTAGAGATGTTCTTCTGTGATGGCCCGCTCCTTCAAAACATCCTCAGGGGGGACAGGGATGGGCACGCCCCGGTGAAGGAAACCTTTCTTCGTTCGAGGATTTATGATCTGATGAGAGAGAGGGAAAAAAATGTTGAGCCTAAACTCAGTTACGTAGCGAGGTGTTCGCCGCGCAATCGGCCTTTCGACTCAATTATTGTCGCAAACATCTTCCCGAGAACTCGAACTAGTTCTTGCTACGGGAATTTAGATTGTCTATTTGTCACAGACAACGATATTTCGGTCTCTTGCGCTATTGAATTTCGTTTTAAAGTGAAGAACAAACAGCTCGCTTTAGAGTGAAACAAAAAAGGTCAACAAATACGGCCACGTTATAGCAAGTTACTAAGTGGAAATTTAAACACAATTTCCTTTGTATTGAATTGGAAACAAGTTTGTTACGGGAAGACAACAAAACTGTTGGAATCACAATAAACGAGCAGGTCATAAGAAGAGAAGGCTCACCAAGGCTGGATAAGAGGGATATCCCCGGCACTTGGCCCAAACCAAATCCAGTGGCTGCAAAGGAGGAAGGTCGACCATCTCTGAATCTGAGGTGGTTGTTTTCCGAGGCCTTGGCGCCGCTTTTTTCTTCCTTTTCCCATCCACCGGTCCATTCATTGCTCGATTCTCAGCCGAACTGTTTTCCGTGTCCGTCGTGCTAAGTTCGTCTTCGGACAGCGCCGATAATTTCCGACAGAGTTCTCGGGACGCACGAGTGCCGTTCATTCTGATATCACTGATATCCGATTCTGAACCGCTCGTGTACGAGCGATACGAACGCTGCCGTAAACCATTTGTGAACGCGAAGTGATTGTTAACTCTGTCAGACGGATGTGAATCGAACATAGGTAGCGTTGCATCTTCGATCAACTTTCCGAGCTCGGTTTTGTAAGTCTTCTTCGGGACGTAACACGTATCATGGTTGCCTAAGCTGTCATTATATGGCCGCTTCGGTGCTTTCTTGTCCTCTTTTGGTGCTGGCTGATGCCTTTCCTCGAACACCATATCATCATCCCCAGCTTCGTCCGTGTGCAAATTTTCTGTCACTTGGCACTCGGTGCTGACTGGATCAAACGTTCGGTCATTTTCCGGTGTTTTTAACACGTGGTTCGCCGTTGCTAAGATGTCAAACGGAAACTTATCCGCCCCTGCTGACAGGTTACGCCTAGCTCGGTGCCTTCCTTTGTTGAACAGGATACCGCTACGTCGACTGGTTCCAGGACTGGGGTTTGCTGTAGCCCTGCTGTTCAACAGGCTGTCCCCTACTAGGCGATTGTCTTCAGCGTCCAAACTCTTGGTCGGGAGAGGGTCGCCGTTCAGTGCTTCGTTTTCATCAATGGGTCTGAACTTCTTCAGCGGCTGCTCGATATCCAGAGGCGACAGACAAGGCTCACCGAGGGTGGATCCGTCCATACCACCAACTACACAGAAAACAAAATATCAACAACAAAACAAAACAAAAATTCTGTATTTTCTGTGCACGTCACTATTAGAGCTGTTTTCAGTCGAGTGTCGAAGAGTTATTGGTCTAGCATTACTACGCTACACGATTGGCTTTAAAAACTCGCGCCTTTTTTTACATCCAATCAGAAGAAAAACAAATCAATCGTGACGCGCCCGCGCACGTTTTCCCGCGCTTTGCGTCAGCTACATGTAATTACTGCGAGTTCTGATTGGTTCACTGGATTGTTTACTTCCTTTGTGATTGGCTAGAGTGATAACATGAAATAAGCAGCTAAAAGAATGCACACATACCACTTGACTCTGAATGTTGTCTCTTTTCCTGATTCAGTTTTCTTCTGACAAGTGCGATCTCTTTACGCAGCATTCGAACTCGTGTCGCTCTCACACCTGATGAAAAAAAAACCTTAAATCAATTTTGGCGACGATATATTTTAGATGTACAATTAATTTCTGCTGGTTAGTGAGAATCAAAAATCCAGTCAGCTTAACGACGGTTATAGATTACCTCCATGTTTTATAGCCTGGGTCATGTCCAGTTTTTCCTGTAGATCTTTCAGTTGTTCTTCTAGTGTCATGTCTCTTCTTTGTTCGTCTGTTAGGATAAAATCTGCGAGAAAACCAATGCATGCACGTTTTTTTCAGTTGCACAAGGTGCCTTAACAAGTAATAGTAACGAAACACCACCTACTGTTGAATGTTTATAATATTTAATGTGCTTAGTTACACCTAGTTTCAGGCATGCCACTTGCCTGAAACTTGCCTGAAAGAAACAAATATTTCAAATAAACATAACATCCTAAGAGCCAAGTGCCCCATGAGGGCGGCCCTTATTTCAAGTTACAGTGGCATGTAGTGACCAGGAGTATTTCTACTCCCCCCTGAATGGGATGCCAGTCTATCGTAGTGTCAACCCTCTGCAATAAATTTGCCATGCATATTTGTACACTTATGTGGAGAGAGGCACTTGGAGTGAAGTGTCTTGCTTAAGAACACAACACAATGTCCCTGGACAGGGACCCGTTTCTCAAACTAAAGCTCCGGAAACTTTTCAGGCTTGCAAAGCCATTTTTTAGTAAATCTTTAGGTAAAAACAGAGCAGGAAGCACAC